>OIZL01000539.1_pt1 | contig 27382 bp, 25 predicted proteins | sample 1588541 | NCBI WGS metagenome assembly OIZL01 (sample SAMN03283285) | human gut metagenome | biome: human-associated habitat; material: feces | host: Homo sapiens | place: Peru | collected 2012 | reverse complement strand
CCAGGACGCCGCACAGCCCACACCAGAGGGCACAGAGAGCATATAAGTATATATAAGAGAGTATAGAAAAGGGCCTGTTTCAACCCATCAAATTCCCTGATGGTAACAGGCTCTTTCCATTAAATTTTCTAATAATACTTTTCGTATTCCACTTGATTATCTTGATTACATGTGGTATACTTGACTTACCAAAGCAGGATTAAGATTTGTATACTTTCAAATATATAAAACATTTTAAGCAAGGAGATGAAATCAATGGCAAACAAGAAAAAGATTGATTCTCCACAAAAATTGGACCTTTTCATTACACAATTTATTGAAAAGTGCCAAAAAGAAGAGCTTATCCCCACTGATTTTGAGTTGTGTAAATTCCTTCAGGTAAGCCCTACAACCCTTGAGAGGTATGCAAAGGATGGGGAGGAGGGGAGCACATATCACGGATACGCCGCCCCATTAAAAAGACTTCAGCAATTCCGGGAACACCGCTTGCTCACCATGCTTGAGCATGATCCCAAAGCTGGAACTGCTGCAATATTCCAGCTCAAGCAAACCAAAAACGGCGGCTATACCGATAGCCCAATCAATACAGGAGATCAGGGCGCAACCATTACTCTGAAGATTCAGGGTGTGGGTGGCGCGGATGCGTTTAAGTAGCACAGATATATATATGTATCTGTGCTTCTCTGCTATTATGGCATGGACAACCCATTGATATATAAGGGATTCTGCCATGTTTGACAGGGATTTGACAGGCTATCACACACCAGCACAGCAGGCACACCACCACCAGCACGGGCGCGGGCCTGGGCCTGGGGGGTGGGGGCCGGGGGGCGCGTGGCCCCGCGCGGGCGCGGGCGTGTGCGTGCCTACTATATAGGGGGGTACCCCTACCACCCCCCTACCAAACAGTGAGGGTGTGGCGGAAAAAGGGCGGCTCCTCTGGCGGCCGGCCCCTGTATAGACTACACACACTCTTGAGAGCAACCCTCCAAACATACCTCTCACGAAAACCATACCCCAGAAAAACGGGGGACACCATTCCAGAAAATCCACTCTGAAATATAGAACAGGACACTCGACACGTATACAGATTATAAACAACTATACCTAGTGTAAGGTTACGGACACGATATGGCATGTTGTGTTTAGGGGTTCAATTCCTCTACTGGGTACCAACAGCCCTTCTTCACCAGGGAGGGTGAAAATACAGAACAGAAAGGAAGTGAAATTCGCTTCCATTCTTATCTCTGTTTTTCAGCTGTCTGCGATATGCGAGCGTGGTTTGCTATTCGGTTTGGGCACACTCTTGGATAGCAGGTACAAGGCCATGCCACGACCAGAAGCAGACTGACAGCCCGGAAAGACGGGCTTATGCTGGGCTTTAGGGCATGACCTAGAGTTTGGCTCCTTTCGGTGCGGTCTTTTCATTGGTTTCTACCGCCCTCCTATGTGATAAGCTGCGGCCCGTAAATAGCGGCTCTCTTTGGGACAAGAGCACCAGTGCAATTCTGGTAGGGCATTTATACGCGGGGATACTCAAGTATGGTTGAAGAGGGCGCACTTGAAATGCGCTAGGGGCTAAGGCCTGCGGGGGTTCAAATCCTCCTCCTCGCGCCGAATAAGAAAGGAGATGCTCTACTTGGTTTCTCTTGATGCGAGAACGATAGCTGCGATTGAAGCAGCGCTTTCCAAGGGAGACCGAGTGGAGGTCATTCCAGGAAAGGATAACAGCGTCAAGGTGGTACAGACACACAGAAGGGTTGTCTATACCGCAGGAAGTAAACAACCCTACTCTAAGTGGTGAGTAGGAAGGGCCGAATGGGGTCAGTTACTTAGAAAGAAATTTCTAGGTGGCTGGCCCTTTTTTTGTTGCCTGAAATGGGGTGAGTTCGTGGCAAAGAGAAGAATGTACCGGGGGCAGGGGAAGAAGGAAATCGTCTGGGACCCCGGAGAGGCTAACGCAAAGCAGAAGCTCTTCTACATGTCGCGGACAACCTATACAGCCTATGGTGGCGCTAAAGGCGGCGGTAAGACACACGCTGTGCGAATTAAAGCGATAGGCGCAGCCTTCACCAACCCAGGCATACGTATTCTCATTATGAGAAGGACATATGTCGAGCTCGAAGAAAATCATATCAGGCCAATAGTAAAAATGGTTCCACGTGAAGCCGCGGCTTATAACGCTACGACCCATTTGATGACCTTCCACAATGGCTCGACCATCAAGTTCGGCCACTGGGCCGGGGATGCTTCTGAGGACGAATACAACGGTCTGGAATACGACTGGATCTTCATTGACGAGGCGACGCAGTTTTCGGAGAGAGCGTTCAACTTCCTAGGCGGCTGTCTTCGTGGTGTCAATGAGTTCCCGAAGCGGATGTACCTGACTTGTAACCCTGGTGGTGTCGGGCACAGATGGGTGAAGCGGCTCTTCATTGACCGGGACTTCAAGCTCAACTCGGACAACCCGGAAGAGAATGAGAACCCGGATGATTATAGTTTCATTCCCGCCACAGTTGAAGACAACTATCACCTGATGGCTTCTTCTCCTGGCTATGTTCGGATGTTGGCAAATATGCCGGAAGACAAGCGAAAGGCTTACCGCTATGGCGATTGGAACGCGATTGGCGGCAACTACTTCCCGGAGTTTTCCGTTGCTACCCATGTGGTGAAGCCCTTCAAGATACCTGACCATTGGCAGAGATACCGGAGCTTCGACTACGGCCTTGACATGTTCGCATGTTACTGGTGGGCGGTGGATGAGGACGGACGTTCCTGGTGCTACCGGGAGTTCACCCATAAGGGCCTGATCGTCAAGGAAGCGGCGGACAAAATACATGAACTGACCCTTCCGGGTGAGCATATCGCGGCCACCTATGCGCCGCCGGATATGTGGAGCAGGCAGAAGGACACCGGCAAGACCATGGCAGAGGTGTTCATGCTGAACCAGGTGGGTCTTATCAAAGCGGATAACAACCGCGTTCAGGGCCACATGATGATGAAGGAAGCGATGGCTCCCTATCCTCTGCGTGACCCACATGTGCAGGCTATGTTCCGCCGGGATGACGGCACAGTTCCTGATAAGTTGCCCGGCCTTCTGTTCTTCGACACCTGCAAGGGAGCTGTCGGGGATATTCAGGACATTCAGGCGGACGAGAAGAACCCGAACGACTGCGCCAAAGACCCACACGAAGTGACCCACACGGTCGATGGTGTGCGCTACTACTGCGTGTCCCGTGTGTTACCGGCAGAAGCCATTCAAGAGAAAGAGCCTGTCTTCTGGGACGATGAAGAGGACGATGCGCCGGAAGACTACGCAGGATACATGACCGGTGGGGAAGTGACCGCCGGGTATCTCGGCGCTGGATAAGGAGGAAACAATGGAGCTGTATTATGTCTGCTTACTGGTCGTGTTCTTCGCTTTCATGGCAACCACTCTGAATTTGAAGAAGCTGCTTGAGCTGAAAATCAGACAGTTGGAATTGATGATCGGTAAGTTAACCGACAAAGTGGATGTTTTGTCGCTTTCTAAGTCCAAAACGGACGAGAAGTTGAAGGTTGCCAATGAGCATATCCGTGAGCTTCGTCGGAAACTGGACGAAGTGGAAGCAGATGTTGACAGTTGTGTGGAAGAGGTTGACAAGTCTGCCAAGAAGTTCGAGAAGCTAGAAGACTACATGGAAGACCGCAAGGCGCTGGACCAGCGAGAAGAGCGGATGCTCAGTGGCATCAACAACATTATGTCTTATGACATGGGTGTAGCACGGGAGGCGGTGAAGAACCTTGAAGAAAGCGAAGACTGAGACCCCGAACACAGCGGGGCTTGACCTATTCGGTGCAAAAGGAATCACCCTGACCCCGGACGCTGTGTGGAAGATGTATGAGCGCGGGATGCTCTTCAACAGCAACATCAACCTCAATGAGACCGTCCGCGTGAATGAAAACTTCTTCATCGGCAAGCAGTGGGAAGGTGTTATCTCAAACGGCTTACCTACCCCTGTGTTCAACATCCTAAAGCGCGTGGCACTGTTCACGGTGGCTTCTATCACGTCGGACAACATCAAGGTCAATGCGACCCCGCTGGCGGCCACCCCTGCCACGGAAGAGCTTGCCACTCCGGTCCGCATTGTCAATGAGGAACTGGACAGCCTGACCGAGCATCTGAATATCTCTTCCCTCATGCGAGAGTACGCGAGAAATGCCGCTGTGGATGGGGATGGGTGTACTTACACCTATTGGGACCCGGACGCAGAGACGGGCCAGCAGGCCAAGGGGAAGATCGTCACAGAGATTCTGGAAAACACGCAGGTATTTTTCGGAAACCCCAATGACCGGCTTGTTCAGAACCAGCCCTATATCCTGATTTCCAAGCGGGAGATCGTAGGCCACACAAAGCGCAAGGCCAAAGCCAACGGCATTGAGACGTGGGGTCTGATTCAGCCGGACAGCTCTGACACCTATCTGGACGACGTGAAGCAGACGGACGACAAAGTGACAGTGCTTCTGCTGCTGTGGCGAGACGAAGAGACAGGCCACATCTGGGGCTGTGAGAGTACCAGGACTTCCCTGGTGCGGGAAGCGTGGGACTTGAAACTGTCCCGATATCCCATAACCTGGCTGAACTGGGACTATGTGCAGGATTGCTATCACGGGCAGGCCATGATTACCGGCCTGATTCCCAACCAAATTTTTATCAACAAGACCTACGCCATGTCCATGCTGTCCCTAATGACTACGGCGTTCCCGAAGATCGTCTACGACAAGACGCGGGTCTCCAAGTGGGACAACCGTATTGGGGCGGCCATTGGCATCAACGGCGGCGACGTGAACAACGTGGCGCGAATCATCGACCCGGCGACCATCTCCCCTCAGATTTCCCAATTCATCGAGTTGGCGGTAGATCAGACGGAAGAAAGTTTGGGTGCTACGTCCGTGGCACTGGGCGATACTCGACCGGACAACACGTCTGCCATTATCGCCTTGCAGAGAGCAGCTTCCACGCCCTCTGAGCTAACGAAGCAGAACCTCTACAAGAGCATCGAGGACCTGTACCGAATCTACATCGACTTCATGGGCGCCTACTACGGAAAGCGTTTTGTAGACGTGGATACCCCACAGCAGGTGGAGCAGGCGTTCCAGTTCGTTGGACAGCAGCCACCTCCCGAAGTGCCATTGCCGTTTGACTTTTCCGTGCTGAAAAAGATTCCTATGGCAATGCGCTTGGACGTTGGTGCAAGCTCCTACTACTCGGAAATCGCCTCCATCCAGACGCTGGACAACCTGCTCAAGATGGGACGAATCAGCACCACACAGTATCTGGAGCGAATTCCGGACGGCTACATTCCTGCCAGACGTGAGCTGGTGCAGGAGATGAAGCAGCAGGAAGCGGCACAGATGCAGGCACAGCAGGCCATGCAGGGCGCACAAGACCCAGGAAACGCGCCCGTAGCGGCCCCGGAAGAAAAACCTGACATTCCCACCGGCGGCGGATACTCTGCCTTACAGCGCAAGGTGAACGCAACCGGGACGACAGAGGGGATGGTGTAATGGAACCCATTTTCAAGATCATCGGCATCGTGCTTGGTTCGAGCGGTTTTTCTGCCATTGTGGTAGCCCTTCTGAATCGACACTGGATGAAGAAAGACAAAGAAGATGACAAATTGAATGCACTAGCAGCAGCGCAGAAAGTCTTGATGATAGACCGAGTGCGTTCTCTTGGCAGACGGTATGTCGATGCTGGCGGCATCACTCTGGAAGACAAAGAAAACATCCAGGAGATGCACAGAACCTACAAGGCACTCGGTGGCAACGGACACCTGGACACCATCATGGACGAGGTGGAACGGTTGCCCATTGTAACCGGTTAGGAGGTGAGGAAATGAGAAATTGGAAAGCGTGGGCTTGTGCGGCGGCGGTTCGTGCCGTGAAAACCATTGCACAGACGGCAATCGGCTGTATCGGTGCCGGTGCTGTGCTGAGCGACGTTTCCTGGCCGATGGTGGCTTCTGCCTCTGTCCTGGCTGGTATCGTGTCTATTCTGACCTCGATCGCAGGTCTGCCGGAGGTAAAGCAGAATGAGTAATTCCAGACTTCCCACCTACGTCCGACTTTCACCCAACGTGACAAAGCCGAGACAGGGAACCATTAAAGGTGTAGCCATTCACTGCACCGCAGGCGGCAAAGACCTGCCTGCCAGCAACTTCGCAGACCTTCCCCGGTTTGTGATTCCTGACAAGAAGATGGGCGCTTCTTGCCACTACGTCGTTGGCGGCGATGGTTCGATTGCCCAGGTGTGCGGCGAGGAGAACCGGGCCTGGTGTACATCGAACAAAATCGACCACCAGCTTGTGACCATCGAAGTTGCCAGTGACCATGTGGCCCCCTACCTGGTGAACACGGCGGCAATCGAAGCACTTGTGAAACTTCTGGTTGACATTTGCCAGCGTAACGGGATTCCTAAGCTGCTCTGGAAGGGCGACAAGTCCTTGATTGGCCATTGGGACAAGCAGAACATGGTTGTCCACCGCTGGACAGCAAACAAGGCTTGTCCCGGCGACTTCCTGTATAACCTACACCCGAAGATCGCGAACGCAGTCAACGAGATTCTGGAAGGGAAGGAGGAAGAGAAAATGGACGTTGAAAAGCTTTTGAAGCAGCTGACACCTGAGATGTGCTACGGCATCCTAACTGAAGCCATGAACTACGCTGACACGATGCTGGAACCCGTGTGGAGCCGGACGGACGGCCACTGGGCCAAGGCAACGGAAAAAGGCATCATCAACGGCGAAGGACCGGAACGACCCATGAAGCGAGATGAGGTCGTGACCATCCTGGGCCGCTTAAACCTGCTCTAACCCCGGCTGAACCGGGTTTAGATACCTATAAGAAACAACTTATATTTGGCCGACCATAGCCAAGAAGGAGATAAAACCATGAATGAAACTGCAATGAACAACGCCCCTGAGACCGTGGATACCGCCGCTTTGAGCGAGGGTACTGCGTCAAACTATGACGACGACGCTTTCTTTGATGATATCGATCTGAGCGACGTGCAGGCAGACGAAACGGGCGAAGGAACGCAGGAACCTCCCACCGAGGAACCCGAACCAGAAGCAGACCAGCCGAAGGAAGAGGAACCGCAGGAAGGGGAGCAAGGCACTTCGGACGAGCAGAAGAGCGAAGAGGTACAGGAAGGGGAAGACCAGCCTTTCATGGAACTCAAGCGATTCGGCGAGATCACGAAGGTGAATCGTGAAGAAGCTACTGTCCTGGCACAGAAGGGCTTGGACTATGACCATGTGCGCGGCGAACGCGACACGGCAAAAGAGCGTGTGGCAGAGCTGGAAGGTTTTCTGACGGAGCTGGCAGCGCCCAGCAACATGAGCATTGAAGACCTGATGGACGCCACAAGAGCGGAACTGCTGGCAGGCAGAGAGGGCATCGACAAGAGCGTTGCCCTTCAGCGCGTGAAGCTGGACAGAGAGCGGCAGGCATTTGACGCACAGAGACAGAACGCGCAGAGAGAACAGCAGGCACAATTGGAAGAGAGACAGCGCATTGACGCGGACAACGCCGCGTTTCAGCGTGCGTTCCCCGATGTGAAGATGAGCGATATCCCCAAGGAGGTTTGGGAGACGATGCTTCGAGAAGGGGAAAGTTTGGTTTCTTCCTACGCACGATTCACAGCCAAAAACTTGGCAGCAGAAAACGAGCAGCTGAAAAGCGAGTTGGAGACTGCCAAGAAAAATCTGGACAACAAACAACGTTCCACCGGCAGCCAGAAGTCTGCTGGGAACGCCCAGAAAAAGGCTGACCCCATTGACGACGACTGGTATTCCGGGGACGACTGACAGGCCCCATTTCATAGGGGCCGGAAAGGATAAGGAACCCCTATGGCTATCAATCTTGCTGAGAAGTATTCGCAGAAAGTTCAGGAGCGCTTCACCATCGGCTCCAAGACTGACCGTTACTGCGGCCACGACTATGAGTTCACCGGCGTCAAGACCATCAAAATCTACTCCGTGGACACCGTACCGACCACCAACTACACCCGCACCGGCACCGCCCGTTTTGGCGCTCTGACCGAGCTGGGCGACACCACCCAGGAGATGACCCTGGCGGTGGACAAGGCGTTCACCTTCTCCATCGACGCCGGTAATGCCTCCGAGCAGTTCAACATCAAGCAGGCCAACAAGTGCCTCAAGCGCGAGATCGACGAGGTCATTACCCCCGAGATCGACAAGTACCGCTTCGAGAAGTGGATCGCTGGCAACGGCCTGACCACCGGCAAGGCTGTTCTGACCTCTAAGGACGGTGTGCTGACCAAGGCCAACATCGTGGAAAAGATCTTCACCGCCAACGCCACCATGTCCGACGAGAAAGTCCCCACCACGGGCCGCGTCCTGTTCATCCCTGAACTGACCTTCCTCAAGTTCAAGCTGGCTGACGTGGTCATGGGCGGCTCTGACACCCTGACTGCTGAGAACATCCGGCGCGGCTACCGCGGCACCATCGACGGCGTGGACGTGGTGACCGTTCCTTCCTCCATCTTCCCTGCCGCTACCAACTTCATCCTGAAGTACAAGGGCGCGACCGTGGACGTGATGAAGCTGAAGAACTACCGCGTTCACAAGAACCCCATGGGCGTGGACGGTGATGTGGTCGAGGGCCGCTACATCTATGACAGCTTCGTGCTGGACACCAAGTGCAAGGGCATTTATGTGTCCTCCACCGCAACTGCCTGATAAAACGAAACAAGGGGGAGGCCCAGCGCCTCCCCTTTTTCCAAAGGAGGGAACACGATGCCTGCGCCCAGCACCACCGCCCAGCGTGTCTTTGACATTGCTATGGGCCTTATTGACGAAGTGAATGAATCCAGCGGTGAGACGGACACCTCTGACACCAGAGAATACAAGGTGAGAACGCTGCTGATTCTGAATGCCCTGCGTGGGGAGTTGTTTCCTTACTCAGACACCTATGAGCAGGTAGAGGAAGGAAAACGCCCCATTGTGGATGTAATTCAGAACTTCACGGATTTCATTCAACTGGACGACTACATTTGTCAGACCGTCCTTCCCTACGGGTTGGCGGCACAGCTCTTGCTGGATGAGAACCCTTCGGCAGCGGCGTTCTTCCAGCAGCGGTATGAAGAACTGCGGGACAAACTGGCTGCCGGTTTCCCGCGCAGTTCGGAAAGCATCACCGACGTATACGGCGTAAACACCGAATACAACTACTTTTCCCGTTGGAGTTGATGTTCTATGGCGAGAATTACGACCGGAGCCGACGAAAAAGTTTTTCGTATCCAAGAATTCCTTGGCCTGAATGAAAACCCGGACGGCGACACCAAACTGAAAATGGGGGAAGCATCGGTCATTCGGAACTTCAAAGTCACCCGTGACCGGAATTTGCAGAGAAGACCGGGACAGCAGATGGTGAAGGGCTTACTGCAAGCCTATACCTTGCAGGTGGACAACAACACGCAAGAAGTTCGCGTTGATGAACATGTCTCCGGCAAGCTTCGGATGCACCCCACCTGTACCGTGACGACAGACGGCTTCCTGGCAGTCTCCGGGGACGAGGTCTCTGTGAGCTATGAGAACGCGGAACAGTACGCAGGATACTTTTGGCGATACGACGAGAACTTCACCTATCAGCTTGTTTCCTGCACCTATGACGCAGAACGGGATGAGTACACCTGGAAGATGAAGCGTTGCCGGGCAGTATCCTCTTCCACAAACCAAAAAGTTGCTGGCCTATGGGCTGGCAACGTGAAGGGGAAAGAGTACCTGGTCGGCGCTGCCGACGGAAAGCTCTGGAAGCTCCACGACGGGACATGGAAGCGGGAAGCAATTGGTGACCTGGACACCACGGAACCGGTGTTTTTCTTCGGCTACTCTGAAAAGCTCTATATCATGGCGAAAAACCAGTACAAAGAGTGGGACGGAAAAACACTCCAGGACGTGGACGGGTATCGGCCTATCGTGACCATTACCGTCGTTCCGAGCGGCGGCGGCACCACTTATGAGCAGGTGAACAAGCTCAACGGGAAGCGGCGCTGTTGGTTCTCCCCGGACGGCACTGCCACCACCTTCACCCTGCCGGAGAAGGACTTGAAGTCCGTAGACTGGGTAAAGAACAAGGCGGCAGAGAATGAGCCTGAGATCGAGAAGAGCAAGTACACCGTTGACCTGGAAAAGGGGACCGTGACCTTCAGTACAGCCCCGGAGAAGGGGATCAACACCATTGAGATCGCGTGGGAAGTGAAGAAGAACTTCCGGGACAAGGCGCTTGCCATGAAGTATGCAGAGACCTTCAACGGAGCAAATGACAACCGCGTATTCCTATACGGAGACGGCACGAACGAGGCATATTACTCCGGCCTGGACAACGACGGAAAACCGAGAGCAGACTACTTTCCGGATATGAACGTTTTGAAAGTCGGGGACGCAAACACCCCTATCACGGCGCTCATTCGGCACTACTCCCGGCTGATCGTCTACAAGTCTACGTCTACCTACTCCGTGCAGTACGGCGTGACTACGATGGTGGACAACACCACGGCGGCGACCTTCTACGCAACGCCCGTGAACCGGGCCATTGGGAACGTGGCACCTGGGCAAGCACAACTGGTGCTGAACTCCCCTAGAACGCTCTTCGGGCATGACTTGTATGAGTGGAAGAACAGCTCTTCTTACTCTGCCAACATGACCATTGACGAGCGGCAGGCACGGCGTATCTCTGACCGCATCATGGGGACGTTGGCAGGCTTTGACCTGGAACACTGCCGTTGTTGGGACGACAACGACAACCAAGAGTATTACATCATCAACAAGGATGACAGGGCGCTGGTACACAACTACGCTGCCGACGCCTGGTACTGCTACACAGCCTTTGACGTGACGTGCTTTGTAAACTTCCGGGGGAAGCTATATAGCGGAGACAGCAAGGGACGTTTGAATCTCATCGCTTACACCAACCGGACGGACAACGGGGAGAAAATCGAAAGCTATTGGGAAAGCGGCGCGGAGAGTTTTTCTCAGGACTTCATGCGGAAGTACAGTGCCATGCTGTGGGTAGGCATCAAGCCGGAGACCCACGGTGAAGTCTATGTGACCGTTCAGACAGACCGAAAATCGGCTTACACAAACAAGGTCGTGGTCTCGTCCCTGATTTCGTTTTCCGGGGCGGATTTTCGGAAGTGGAGCTTCAACCCGAACCGAAAGCCGCACATGAAGCGCCTGAAGATCAAGGCGAAGAAGTTCGTGTTTTACAAGCTGATTTTCCGAACGGAATCCATCAACACCACCGTGACCATCCTGTCCGCTGACATGCGGGTACGATTCACGGGCTATGCGAGGTGATACCTATGAGCTTAGAAAAGCTGAACAAAGACTTAAACATCGTCCAGAAGTTGGACGACGAACCCAACGACGTAGGCGGTCTGTCTGCTGCCGAACTGAAGAAGAAGTTCGACGAAGGGCCTTTGACCATCCAGGAGTATATCAACGTCACCTTGCTCCCCGCTCTGGAAACGCTGGGCGTGGAGACGAGCGTACAACTCCCGGAAGGGGCAGGTTTCAAGTACATCCGCCTGAACGCAGACCGCGTACTGGAAACCAGCCAGGACGGCGTGACTTGGCAGGCGTCCGGTTCTGCCGGTCACATCATTATGAACCCCGCCGGAGAGACCCTGCCCCAGCGCGGACGGATGCAGTTTGACAACTGCGAAGTATCAGACGACGGTACCAAGACCATCGTCCACGGCGTGAAGGGCGATACCGGCCCCCAGGGAGAACAGGGTATCCAGGGCGTGAAGGGCGACAAGGGCGACCGAGGAGCCACCGGCCCAAGCATCGTTCCCAGCATCGACACAAACGGCGTCATGTCCTTCACCATCCAGGACAGCGCCATTGCGCCCCAGGCTGTGTCTGTCCGTGGGCCGCAAGGCCCGCAGGGCGTCCAGGGCGCACAGGGCGCACAGGGCGCCAGAGGCCCGCAGGGCATCCAGGGTATCCCAGGTGTCCAGGGTGTGCAGGGAGAACAGGGTGAACAAGGCCCCACCGGCCCCCAGGGACCGCAGGGGAAAGCGGGGACACAAGGCCCCACCGGTGCCCAAGGTCCTGCTGGTGCCCCCGGTAAGGACGGCACCAGCCTCTACATCGAGGACATTTACAGCACCCTTGCCGCGCTGAAAAACGCCATTCCCACCGGCAATGACAAGATGTACATGGTCAAAGCCGACGGTGAGTGCTACATCTGGTCGGAGACACAGGGCGACTGGACTTCCGTCGGCAAGCTCCAAGGCCCGACCGGCCCCCAAGGCCCCCAAGGTCCCCAGGGTGTGCAGGGTGAGACCGGCCCGGAGGGCAAACAGGGCAGGCAAGGCCCCCAAGGCATCCAAGGTGTGCAAGGCCCCCAAGGCGATACCGGCCCGGAAGGACCCCAAGGCCCGGCAGGTGTGAGCGGCCAAAACGGAAAAAGTGCCTTTACCGCTGCAGTAGAAGCAGGCTACACCGGCACAGAGACCACCTTCAACGCCGCCCTCTCCAAAGTTCCCGGCCATATCGCTGACCAGAACAACCCCCACAAAGTCACCGCCGAACAGGTGGGCGCACTGCCGCTGAGTGGCGGGACGATGACGGGGGAAATCAATTACACTGGAACTGGTGACGGGTGGATTTTGAAGACCTATGAGGTCACAAACGCTGAAAGCGGCATACATTTTGACAGAGGAATTTATAAGCGGAACACGTATCCAGGTCTTGCTGCAACGACCAACGATAATTCGGCTTCTGCATATATGGGGCCGATTTCTACTGAAAGAATCCAAATTATAGTAGGCGACAAAACGGGCAAAAGCGCGCTAGAATTTACCCCAGGTTCTATCGGAGTAGCAGGTAAAATAAAGGGAATCGTCACCCCCACCTCCGACGACATGCCAACCCCGAAGTCTTATGTAGACAGTGCCATCGCAGCCAAAGTAGGAGACATCCTCAAACCCACCACCCCACCCCTCATCGGCCTCCCCCCCTCCACCACCCCCGACGGCATGTTTCAGGCTTTGGGAAATACGGGGGAGTTGCATGTGTGGCGGAAGACGGTGGTGTCTGGCACTGCGAAAGTTGAACTGGAACCTGCTGTTAGTGGTTACATTGTATCCAATAACGGCAGTAACTATAACCAAATTGTCAAATATTCCAGCACTATCGACGAAAAAGGCAACTTATCCGGCACGATAACTACACTGACCGTGGCTTATAACACCAGCAACTCTGATTTGTTTGTGTTGAAAGGGAAATATTTTGAGGCTAATACAACGGAGATTTCGTCTAATCTGAAATCTCCTGGAGGCGTTTGGTATATCCCTAATGATGCATCCATCCAATACATCACAGGCCAACCGAATACCACTGGGTATCCTTATTACTATACCCATGTTGCAACTAAAATGCAGAGGGTGGTGTATGTCCCCGCCGGAACAACCACCACCTACCCTGTATCCACCAACCCCAATGCGTATCAAGAGGGCGATGATGCGAAAGAGGCGGGGTATACGTTGGGGGAGGTTATAAAATCAACTGGCGCATACGGTTTTTTTGGTATGATGGGTTTTGCCTACGGAACATCTTACTTCCAAAAAATATCGGATGCTATCGAGGTCGCTGATGATGGTAGCGTAAGTCACGTCGCCCCGGTTGACGATATTTCTGGCTCCACTGTCCTTGATAGCGCTTCGGTACTCAAGGAAAGGATTGCCGGGAAATATATAACACTATCCGAAAACAGCTATACAAAACAACCGTACACCAATGAACTTCCCCCAACCAATGCGGTTTTGTATATTCCGGCTGACGTAAACGTCAAAATGATTCATCCCGAAGGTTCTTCTTTATCGAATCAGTACGCCTTGTTCTTCGACCGCTACCAACCCGTTACCGGCTACGCCGCTATCCCCGCTGGAACCATCATCGAATACCTGGGGAAATTGGGGGATAAAAGAATGGTACAGGCTGGTTCTTACGTCGGGACAGGAGGGTACAGCAGTAATAGCCCGAATAAACTGCTGTTTAATTTCGCTCCTAAACTTGTAATAGTGTCTGCATACGTTGGCAACAAATTCACAACCGTCACATTCGTCTATGATAACTATATGGCAACTTATTCGACGGATGCCAGTATGTATTTAAATGAGTTATACGTGAATTGGTTAAAGAATGGCATTTCTTGGTATACCAACGGTTCTACTGCTGAGAGCCAATTAAATCTCTCTGGCAGAACTTATAAGTATATCGCCATCGGCTAAGGAGGTACCAACCATGTACTACATCAACCCAACAGGCCAAAACCACGGCAACCCTATGGGCCAACCCTTCCCCAACTCCGTCTCCCTCCCCGATACCCTGCTGATGGACTACATCAACACCAAGGGATTCTGCACCCTCACCATCGTCGACGGCGCTGTGACGGCGCTGGTGGTGGATCAGGAGGCGCTGGACGCCTACAACGCAGAGCACCCGGATGTGGAGCCGGAGCAGCCTGTGACTGTGGAGGATTTGCAGGCGGAGAACAAGCGCTTGAAAGCGCAGATGGAATTGCAGTCCCAGAAGCACACCATGCTGGAAGACTGCCTGCTTGAAATGGCTGATATCGTCTATGCGTGAGAATCTTGCGCTATGGCTTATCAAAATCTTACTGAAAGGAGACATGGAAATGATGGCAATGCTGTATGCAAGCAAAATTTGCATGGAGGCCACCAACCCCAAGACCGGCAAGGCCTGGGTGTTTGACGATGTGCCTGCCAAGCTCAAGGCCCAGGTTGCAGCCGTCCTCATCGACCAGTGCGGCCTGCCTGAGCTGGTTCCCACTGAGTTCGGCGGCACCGCAGAGTAAGCATAACGGCCCCCGCACTTTGCGGGGGCCAACACTCTGCAAGAAATGTCGAGAAAATACGCACAGTAAAGACTTGTATACTTTTCGTATATGGTGTATACTGTGAGTAATGGCAGACCTGGGTTGACGCGCGGACTTGGGCGAGCTAAATAAACTGCGAAGGAGACAATAACATGGAACGCGAATATGCTTCTAAAGGTGTGGCTGGTTCCGGCTTAGGCCTTGGCATCGCTGGCACTGCTCTGGGCCTGCTCAATGGCGGCTGGGGCGTGGCACGTGCTGCCGCCGGCAACGGCAACTGCACTTGCAGCGAGAACACCGCTGTCAACCGCTATGAGCTGAACCTGACCCAGGAGATTGGAGCGAAGGACGCCGAAATCTCCCTGCTCAAGGCAAACGCCTACATTGACCAAAAGATGGTTGATGTTTACACCACTCTTGACCGGCGTGACCGTGAGTTGCGCGACCTGATCGGCAAGAACAAGGACGAGCAGTACGCCATCAACATGAACCAGGCAGTTCTGAACGGCACCACCGGCGCAACCATTTCCTGCTTGCAGGCGCAGGTTGCCCAGCTCCAGGGCTTGACCAAGCTGGTGATCCCGGCTACCAGTGTCTGTCCTGAGCCGATGCCTGCAAAGAATTCCTGGACTGCTCCCACTGCGGCGGCAGCTGCTGGCGCGTAACAACGACTATGGGGGGGCAATCGCCCCCCTTTCTCTTTTCTGTGAGGTACTGACATGGAATCTATCGAGAAAGTAAAGCGCGGTGTAGCGGCGTTCGTAGACCGGGAACTGGTTCCTACCCTTCCTAAATGGCAAGGCATTTTATTCGGTGCCGGTGCCGCTCTGTTCCTGGAAGGGAAGAGCGGGGCAATGCTCAAGCACCCCTTGGGCGCTATGCTCTGCCTGGTGGACGGGGAACAGGTGGACGTGGACAAAGCGTACACCGCCGTCAAGAACCAAGCGCAGGGCAAGTGGCCGGTCAGCATCGCTGGTTTCAAGTGTTCTGAGGAAGACCTGGACAAGCTGTACCGCTATATCAAGGAGGCTTAGACATGGAACATCTGGAACACTTAACTAAAATCATGGCAAAGTATGACGCGGCTCTGGACGAAGTCTCGGACGCGCAGAAGTATGCCAAGGAAGCGATCTACGCCAAGAACGGGGAAGCGAAAGACCTTTACCTGTCCATGGCAAAGCAGGAGCTTTCCCACGCAAAGAACCTGTGCCGCATCGCTGACATCATCCTGGACACCGACGACGCAGAACACGTGCGAGGAACCAGAACGGTGTGGGACGAGATGAAAGCACACATCGACGCATGGAGCATGGAGGTTCGAGAAAAAATCGACCGCGTGGAACGAAACAGATGAACGCAAAGGCCCCCGCCCAAAGCCGGACGGGGGCCTACTTGAACACAGGAAAGAGAAAGGGGAACGAGTATGGCACTTCCTACAAACTCCATTAAAAACGCACTCGGTTCCGTTGCTAACGCAGTAACAAAAGCGGCTTCGGACAAAGCAAGCTCCATTAAAAATGCGGCAAGCTCTATGGGTTCCGGTGGTTCTTCTGGCGGAAGCTCTGGCGGTTCCTCCGGTGGCGGCAGTTCTTCCGGCGGAAATCGGGTCGTCAACGTGGGACAGAACGGCAACGCCCCTGCCGGGACGCGGGTCGGCGACACCGTCCACACGGCAGGCGGTGATTACATAGTGGTCGCTCCCGGTACTACCGGGGCCACTTACAACCCGTCAAGCGGCTTGTGGTCTACGAAAATCAACAGCGGGAACGCAGGTGGAAGCAAGACCTGGAACGTCGGCGCAGATGGGAACGCACCCGCTGGGACAAAGATCGGGGATACTGTTGTCACTGCTGGCGGCAACTATAAGGTCGTTCGCCCCGGCACGGCTGGGGCAACCTATAACCCGGCAACGGGCCTTTGGTCTCTGCGTATCAGCACCGGCCCTTACGGCTCCTATAACTCCATTGGCAGCTACCACGATGCCAATGTCTCTGCCGAAGACGCGCAGAAGATCAAATCTCTGCAAGAGCTATACTCTTACTACCAGGCGATCGGCGACAAGCAGAAGATGGACGAGACGCATACAAGGGCAGAGGAACTGAGAAAGCCGTATGGCTACTCCGGCGGCAACGACGGCTCCCAGTATCTTCCCTTGAAGCAGGAAGAGGACACACTGAACAAGATCGGCCTACCCACTTATCAGCCCCAGGTGGACTATGTAAACAACCTTTACGAAGCGCAGAAAGACAAAGCTCTTGCCGCTCTGCAATCCTCCTACGATAAAAGCCGCATGGAGCTGGAAAACGCGATGAAAGAGATTCCCGGCACCTACCAGGCGCAGGCGAACCAAATCGCGGCAGAGGCACTGAAACAGCAGCAGAACTTCAACGAGAGCGCGGCCTACACCGGCATGAACGCAGGGAATGGCTCCCAGGCTGCACTTGCCATGGGGAACCAGCTCCAGAGCAACATGAGTACCCTGCGCACGAACGAAGCCAACGCCCTGACCAAAGTTCAGCAGCAGCTTTCCAGCCTGTACGTAGAATATCAGAACAGCATTGCAGAGGCCATTGCGAACAACGAGTATGAGAGAGCTGCCGCCCTGCTTCAGGAATACCAGAAAGCCGCTGAGAGCTTAGTGAGCGTGGCAAAAGACCAGGCCAACCTGAACGTGGACATTGCAGGCTTCAACAAGGACACCCACCAGTACAACCAGGAAATGACCCTGCAAAAGGCACAGGACATGGCAAAGTACGGAGACTTTTCCGGGTATCTGAAACTTGGATTCAGCTCTGACCAGATCAACAACATGCGCCGCGGCTGGTTGGCTTTGAATCCCAACGCGGCACTTTACATGCAGTATCACTAAGAAGGGGGCTTATCTGTGGCGAAGAGAAAAGACAGAACAAGGGATGGGCAGAAGCTAGGTCCAGCCTATCACATTAAGTCGAACCCTTCTCAGACTGTGTCTTTGAGAAATGAAAATTTCGGCATGATGGCCCGGAAGGACAAGAAGGCCGACAAGAACACGCCTCTTTCTACCCCGATGGACCACCTTCGGAAGGAAACCACTACCTATACGCAGATGTATTCTGGGAAGGGGAAGAACAAGACAAAAACCGTGCAATCCTCTTGGAATCGCAATGGTGGTAAATCCGGGAATAAGGGGAGCAAATCCGGAAAATCCGGGAACCAGCCCAAACCCATGAACCGGGATGCGCGAATCATGTCCGCCACACTCAGCGACAGCCACAAACGGCCTGCTATCATGGCAACAGATCAGGCCAAGAGGGAATTGGAAGCCGACAATGACCGTAACAATTCCCCCATGGGAGCGCTTCGCCGTCGCGCACGAAAGGCACAGACCGGTCAAGCTGACAACTATTCCAGAGAGGACGCAGACAAGCGTTTGTTTTCTGAGACGCTTTCCAGCGCACGGAAAGCAGAGAAGAACTACAAGAAAGCCTTTGAAGAGAACCGCTATACCGGAGGTTCTAAAACTCTGCTTTCTGGTGCTGACACAAAGAACCTCTCTGAGGAAGAACAGAACAACGTGCAAGTCTGGAAGGATGCCTGGGACAAAGGGCAACGCCTGATCGACCAAGGATACACCCAGAAAGGCAAACAGATGCAGGCGGAAGCCCACGCGCAGGCGGAACGTATCCGCATGACTGAGGGCTATTCCGGCGGTGAAAGCGGCTCTGACTTCACCACGCCAGAAATAAGGCAAGATGAATATGCAGGTATGTCCGACAGTGGACGCAAAAATCTGCGAGTTGCCAAATCACTCTATGAATTCGGGCAGAAAACCGGAGACGAAGAGCTGATGAAGCAAGCCGCCCAGATGGGCCAACAAGTGCGCTTGGAACCAAGTAGCTATGACTATAAACGGTCAGAAGCGTACCACAAATTCGCAGAAGACAGGCCCGTAACAAACCCAAACACGGACGCCTACGGACGCCCGATCTACACTCCCAACGAATTGGAACAAGAGCAGAACAAGAAGTGGGGAACCGCTGTCGGGCAGGGCTTGAAGGGCGGTTTCTTGACCCTGCTGGAAACAGCACGAAAATCCACCCAGAACGCCATTAAGAACCGCTATGACCCGGAATACCAGTCCAAGAAATACACCGCTGAATACCTTCAGCATGAGGCAAACAAGGAACAGGATGAACGAGAGAAAATCCGTCTGAACGCAAAGGCAGCCAAGATGCGGGGCGAGGCCAACGATGCCAAAGCGAAAGAGAACATCGGTACAGACACTCCCGGTATGCAGGCCCTTCGTGCAAGCTCTGAGGCAACCGAAGACCTGGTGAACAACGCCAAGACCGGGGGCGGAAAGTTGCTGACCAAGGCCGGTATCTCCATGCTGCAAATGGCTCCCTTCCTGGCCGCTAACATCATTCCGGGCGCAGGCCAAGCGATCTCCTTGGGCGGCATGGGCGCTCTGGCCGCCGGTCAAAAGGCCGGTGAACTGCAGCAGGACAACAGGGTATCCGCACAGGAAGCATTTGCCCGTGGCCTTGTTTCCGGTGGCATTGAAGCATTTACCGAGAAAATCCCCATGGACAGCTTACTCAAGTTGGTCAAGGGGGGCGGCGGCACTAACTTTATCAAGGCGGTAGCAAAGCAGGCAGGTATCGAAGCAACAGAGGAATCCGCTTCTTACACCATGAACTGGCTGGCAGACAAAGCAGCCAGAGACCCAAAGGCGAAGTTCAGCCTTTCCGACTTGGCTGAAAACGCCGCCATTGGCGCGATCTCCGGCGGCGTATTCGGTGCAGGTGGACATGTGATCGGCAGCGCCATTGGCGCAGGAAGAACGCCCTACAACAGCCCTTCTCCCACTGAGGACACCACACCCACCCCAACGGTTGAAGAGGCTCCCAGACCCATTCAAGAGCAGCCAACGCAAGAATCTGCGAACCCGCTGATTCGCGCTTCTCAGGCGCAGGAACAGAAGCCGACCGTAAAAGAACAAGTTGCAGAAAAAAGGTGGCAGCGCAAACGGCTTTTGGAACTCAACGAACAAGAGCAGGAATTGAACGAACGTTTCAAAAGCGCAAACAAACGCGCATTTTCTGCAAAAACAGACGCAGAAATGCAAGAAGCTATCAATGAGCAAAATGAGATCACTGCGGAAAGAGCAAGAATCTCAAACGAGCGCGAAGAACTGGAAGCGCGTTTGAACGTTCCCTTCCACCCCGACCTGCAAACAAGGACGCAAGAGGCGGAACCCGTGCAGGAACCTACACGGAGCGCAAAAGAGCGATTGGAAGCCGCGCAACAAGCTTATCGGCAACGAATTCAGGAACAGGCGCAGGCCAACCAGGACACCGGAGCACAGATGCAGAGTGCAAGAGAGAACCTTGCACAAGCAAGACAAGCTCTTGCACAAAGAGAAGCGGCTTGGCAGGAACGCGCTGCAAACGCGACAGAGGAAGAAGTCCCCGACTTACTTCGAGAACAAGAAAATCTCTTGCAGGAAGAGCGGCGGATTCAGGCACAGGAAGCGCAGGCAGAACGCGAAGACGCCGGTCAGCTTTCCAGAAACTTCGGAGAAGAGGCAGCGCACATTGACCAGAGAACTGCCGGAGACGTTTCCAAGCCTAGTGTGAAAGCATTTCAGTGGGACTATCCTCAGATGCACCAGTATTATGCGCAGGCGGCAGAAGCTCTGTTGCAGGACGTGGAATACTCGAAAGCTGGACAGTTCAGCGAGAAGGGCAGAGGCACCGTTGTTACGAAGTCCGAAGCCATGATGCAGGCGGAACGCATGGGCATCTCTCGCGCAGACCTGGAAAAGGCCCTGATCGCCATTATCAACGACCAAGGCCAAGAGAACTATGCCACCGCGAAGAAGGTCGAGCTTGTGCTTGACGAGATGCTGTCCAAGGGCTACATTCCCAACGAAGCTGGTTACTCAGCCAACAAGGTAGACAGCAAAGTGCCGCCCAACGAAGCCTATATCACGGCAAAGGAAGCCATTCCTGGGGCTGTGAAACGCGGCAGCTTTGAAGCCTACAAAGAACAAAACCGCCTTGCTTTGGAACTTGGAGAAATCACGGAAGAACAGCTTTATCAAGAGTGGAAACAAGGACAAACACTTGCTCAATCTCATGCTCAATTTGAACCTCAATCTCAAGCTCAAACGCAAGATACGCAAGTTCAGCGAAACGCAGATGAAATCCCTGCGACTTTTGACGAATACAAGGCACAGTTCCAGGATGTGATCGACAGCAGGGAAATGACGGAAGGTCAGCTTCTCGACGAGTACAACGCTGTCAGACGCAGAAACGAACGACTGCAACGAAGAGGAGAACCGATTCGCAGGACCCGCATCGAACCGCAGTATACAGACCCAGGCTTACGCGACAGCTTGGGTTCTGCGAGAGCCGGGTTTGACCCCTACTCCCAGGCTATGAACCGCTACGGAACTATTGAACCGGGCGAAAACCCGGCCCGCCTGGTGGACGTGCCACAAAGCATGACAGGCAGTGACCGCGTCCGCAAGTTTGCCAGAACCGCCATGGAAGCAGGCGTCACGAGTGATAAGACCGTGGAGCTGCTGCAAAAGGCCGTGGTAGACGGCGAGTTCTCCTACACCCCCAAGAAGATGGACGAACTGGCTGGGCACGCCATCGACGCTTTAAGCACCCCACAAAACGCCGCAAAGTCTATGGCTCTGTGGGAAGAGGTCGTCAACGGAGACAGAGCCGTCACAGATGATGACATTGCTCTCGGCATTATGATGATGAAAGCGGCAGAACAGGCTGGTGACAGCCGCACCGCAAGCCAGCTTGCCGGTGAAATTGCTGCTTTCGGCACCGAATTGGGCCGCGGCGTCAACGCCATGCGTCTGCTGAAAAAGGCCACCCCGGAAGGTAAGTTATTCTACATCCGAAAGTCTGTTGATAAGCTGAACCAGAACATACAGAAGCGGAACAAGAACAACAAAACAGCAACCAAGGGAAAGAAGTCGTCCGACTTGTCAGACCTGTCTTATCAAGATATCACCGTACCAGACGATCTGGCGCAGCAACTTGTAAACGCAAAAACGCAGGAAGAGCAGGACGATGCCATTGATGCAATCTACGACTATGTAGCAGACCGGGTCCCCAAAGACACTGTGATGCGTATGGATGCCTGGCGTTACTTTGCCATGCTGGGTAACCCAAGGACCCATATTAGAAACACGGCAGGAAATATCCTGATGCAGGGCGTATCTCGCAGCAGCAACGCAACTTCCGCCTTGTTGCAGAACATCTTCATCAAGGACGCAACCAAGCGCACGAGAACCGGCGTGGGAACGATGGAAGCCCATCGCTTCGCTAAAACGGATTTTGAAAAGAACAAAGACCTCCTGACCGGCAACCCCTACACAACCTCTGAAACCGGCCAAATCATGCAGAGGGTGCGGGAGAAAGCATTCACTGTGGACGCGAACAAGCGGGAGAAGAACGCTTTTTGGCGTGCTGTAGACACCGCCATGAAGCCGATGCACAAGCTGTCCAACTTCAACACCAAAGCCCTAGATTTGGAAGACATGCTCTTTAAGCGTAGCACCTACATTGACAGCATGGCAAACTTCCTGACTGCGCGGGGGTACGGCAAGAACCTGGATAGCGTCCCGGAAAATGTGCTTCAGGAAGCACGCACCCACGCCATTGACGATGCCCTGGAAGCCACATTCCAGCAGTATTCCGAGCTGGCAAGTAAACTAGCGCAAATGGAGGCTTCCAACAAAGTCGGTCAGTTCCTTATCGGCGGCACGTTCCCCTTCAAGCGTGTACCCATCAACATTGCCAAGACTGCTGTGAAGTTTTCCCCTGCCGGGCTGGTTAAGACTATGACCTCTGACGCGAAAAAGCTGCGAAACGGTGATATCACAGCTGCTGATTTCTGTGACAACTTGGGTGCCGGTTTGAACGGCTCCGGTTTGGCTGTTCTTGGTGCTTTCCTGTTTGCCAACGGCATCCTGACTGTCGGCGGCGATGACGATGATAAACAGGCTGGGTTTGACGCTGCTATGGGCAGCCAGAACTACGCCATCAACATTGGAGACTACAGCTATACCATCGACTGGGCGGCCCCTGCTGTTGTCCCTATGTTCATCGGCGCAGAGTTCTGGAACGCGATCAAGACCAAGGATGAGGAAGCTAGCTTCACCAAGGCGGCGATGAACGCGGTAGGCCGGATGTTTGAACCGCTCATGCAAATGACGATGCTCTCCGGTGTATCCTCCACCATTAAATCCGCTGCTTACAACCAGCAAGACCCGATCTACGGCGTCCTGGCAAACGTGGCAACGAACTATGCAGGTCAGTTTGTTCCAACAGCATTGGGGCAAGTGGCGCGAACCATCGACCCTATCCGCCGCACCACCTTCGCTGATGCCAACAGCAAGGTACCGAAAGAAATCCAGCAGTTCTTACAGCGGCAGGGAGCCAAAATCCCCGGCCTGTCGCAGAAAATGCCGGAGTATCTGGACGTGTGGGGCAACAACGATGTAGGGAGCGACAACGTGCTTCTGCGTGCCCTGGAGAACTTCATCTCTCCTGGCTACATTGCCAAGAAGAGTGGTGGCAGCGTAGAGCAGGAGCTTCAGCGCCTGAACGACGCAGGCTATGAGGGCATGCTTCCCGGCGCTGTCCAGAAGTCCGGTAAGCTCGACGGCAACCGCATGACTGCTGAACAGTGGATGAAGCGGCAGAAGGAACAGGGCAACACCGCCTATGAGATCATGCAGAACTTTATCGGCACCCAGGAATACCAGAACTTGACGGACGATCAGAAAGCCAAGTTCATTGATAAAGCGTATGAGTATGCTAAGAACAGCGGCAAAGCGGCTGCTGGTGGCGACACCTCTGACTTTGCAAAGTGGTACGAGGCGGCGAACAACGCCCAGAGCGAGGCAGGACTTTCTAAGGAACGTTTCCTTTCCTTGTATGCTTATAAGTCCGCCATTGAGGATGAAGCGCCTGACGAAGCAAAGGCAAGCTTGAAGCAAGGCATGTGGGAAGAGTATATCAACGGCCTTTCTGACCTTTCTCAGGAGCAGAAGGACTACGTTCTCGACAACGTGAAGTTCTGGCAGATGATGCCCGCTGATTCCGGCGCATACCAGAAAGCAAAGAACGCCGGGTACGATACCCCGGAAGCAATTCAGGCTTTGTTGGAAGCCAAGAGCAGCTTCAGTACGGACGGGAACAACGATATCAACAACACAGAGATGTACAAGGGTATCATCGGGCAGACCAGCGACCCCGCTGAGCAGGAGAAGATGTACAACGCCATCAAAGACAAAGACGCCAAGAAGAGCTGGAAAGAGCTTGCCGCTGAACAGAGTAAGCAGCAGCAGGTCGAATCCACCGCGCAGGCAGCACTTGACAAGGCTGTCTCCAAGGACAAGCAAACTGCATTTGCCACGGCAATGGAAAACGCTGCTGGAACCAAGCAGACCGACTGCTACCGCGCACTGACCAGCACGGGAGCCAGTGAAGCAGAGTGCAAGGCATACTTCGCCTATATCAGCGCTCAGAAGGGCTGGAAGAAGAGCTGGGAAAAGGTAAAAGCAGATGCCTTGAAGGGCAAATAACAAGAAGGGCCACCCACACCGGGCGGCCCTTCCTTTTATCCTTCGATGAACTTGGGACAGCTTTCCACTTTGTACGACAGGGAGAGATGGACTTTCCTGGCCCCTCCCTGTACTTTCAGGTCACGCCGTACAGCCACCCAACCAGTGACCGGCTGGAAGTGTCGTGACCATTCGCAGCCGTATTTGCCGTCCGCTGTGGGGACAGCGTGCTTGCAGTCGATACAGATGGTGTTCGGTCTTTCCGATTCTCTCTTTGCCAGCTGCTTTTCTGCTGCCTTTCTCAGGTACTTTTTCCTATCCAACTCCTTTTGTTTCTCAAAACAGGAAACACAGGTTTGGACGCCTGGTCTATGTGGTAGCTTTCCGCATTTCGCACACAGTCCAGCAGCCAGACGTTTCACACGGCGTCTTTCCCGCCTCACTCGTTCGTCAGTCATTCGACTTCTCCTTTCCCGTGATGAGTTCGGAGTAGGGGAGGGATTCAATCCAGCGGCAGAACTCCCGCCACTCGGTGAGCTTGTGATTGCGCCGGGCGCGGTAAATGTTAGCTAGAACTTCGTAGTTCAGCATCAAGGTTCGGCGCTGGTTGTAACTGCTTGGGAGAAGCTGAATCATTTCCCTCCAGTAAGATTTTTCTCCACCTTCCTTATACCAGCGACGCAACGCATTGATTCTTTCAATCACATCGCAGAAAAGTTGAACTGCTACATCATTTTCTTTGATGCTGTCCATGCTGAAATCTTCCAACTCTAGGTCACACTTGTCCAGCGTGTGCATCGTGGAGCAGGAGTTAGACACCGTACCAACCTTGTACGTTTCAAGTTCCTTGTACCAGTACAGCGGTGCAGTCACGTCCACATACACCACGATCATCCGCATAAATTTGCGATGGTCGGTGCCGGCCCTGGCAAGGCGCTGCATCAGCTCGAAGTCGTTCTTTCCGATGCAGAAAATGTCCTCCTTGAAGTAGCCCTCGTCCCCGCGTGGACAACTTCCATGAACTCCCACATGGCAATCCTCGAAACCGTCCCTGCTCTTGCACAGTTGGCTGTCCGACCGTTCCCAGGAGTTCATGGGGTTTCGCATCCCCCGGATAGCGGCCTCCCAGCCGACTACCTCGGTGTTTTCAAGTTCAATCATCGTTGCCCTCCTTATTCTCTTCAATCCATCCATAAAAGGCTTCTGCTTCGGTACCTTCTGGGCCATAGTTTCCGCAGCGTTTACACTGCATCCAGAACACCCTATGCAGTCGCTCCGTAAACAAAGCAGAATAGCCACTTTCTTTCAGAATGACACTCCCGCCACATTTACGACACCTACACATACATATTTTCATTGGTTCCCCTTTCTAACTTGTGCATTTTTTGCACAGGTTACTCGTTGTATCCACGCAATTTATCGCCGATCAAAAAGAAGATCGGCAACTTGTACGCATCTGCGGCAGTGATCTCCATCTTGCACCCTCTGGCATCGCTCCACCCCTTGCACACGATAACAGCATCCGCGTCCGCCATGACCTTCAGGCTCTCACCCAAGAACCACAGCGGCTTTGCTTCGGTGGGAGCGCCCCGAAAGAAACTCTCCAGGACCTCCACATCATCACCCCACTTAGCTTTAGCAGCCTTGATAGCTCGCTCCCGTTCTGCCAGGATTTCGGCGTCGGTTTTGCCCCGCATGGGCTGAGAGATAAAGATTTTCATTCGTTTTCCTCCTTGTTCGCTAACTCCCCGGCAATGCTTCCATAGCCGCAGAGGTCGATGTAGTTATCTGTGTGCTGAGGGTTTGCTTTGGCTCGTGCCACCTTTAACAGGGACATCATCATAGCCACATCAAAGGGGTCGAAGTTGGTTCCTTTGTAAGCTGCCCAGAGGTTGGCAATATCCTGGAAACAATCTTCTGGTTCCCCGTACTGATCGTTTCGCTCTTTGCAGACGCAGGTTGTGGCGGCATCCAGGATGCTTTTTCTTGTGGCGTCCTTCTTCTCTGCGTTCATCAGAACAGTTGCGTCACGGTAGTCAGAGAGTAGCTTAGTTGCCAGCTTAAGCAGGTGGCTGATACACTCCGTACTTCCTCTGTTCCCATCGTTGTAAGGACAATCCTCGCAAGGCTTATCCATCAAACAGCAATCCAGCCCTCCAATGACACGCTCGATCAAAGCCACATTTTCCGGTATTCTAGCCGGTTTTTCCTTTGGCTCGTTTTCTTCGTGAATTTGCTTGATTGTTTTGTCCCAATACCACAACGCATCGTTCGGGTTGCCGCGTTCAGGGCCAGCCCAACCGCACTTCCGACACACGGCGCGGAACTTTCGCTCTCCACGAATGATTTCTTCTTTGGAAAGGGTCATTTGTTTGACCTCCATGTTTGCTTTGCCGCAAACAGGGCAGGGTTCATGCTTCTTCATTGCGTCTCCTTCCTTTTCGTGATGAGGATTCATTCTTTCAAATACCTCAATGATCAAAATATTCCAAACCTTCACTGCTTCCTCTGCGGTTTCTGCGAACGGTCCAGTAAAGCCACACTGTTTGCACTTAACACGAGCACACCCTTTCCCGTCGCTTTCCCTGAAAATGCCCCTCACAGAAACCTTTTGATTCCCGCACTTAGGGCAGGGATTGACTTTCAACTCCATCATTTAACCCCCATTTCCAACTTTTTCATCTCAGCGATAGCCAACGCCGCCTTGTGCATGGCCTTGCGTTCATCCGACTTTGCCACCATCTGCACGGTTTCCGCCGTGCAGATGATAGCTAGGGCCGCCAGCCAAAACACCATCCAGGGGTGTGCTAGCATCCATTCCATCAGTTATCCCCCCTTTCTTCCAGCCGCTTCTTGTGTCTCTCCCATTTCCATACGGATATATCCGCATTG
>OIZL01000538.1_pt1 | contig 27473 bp, 24 predicted proteins | sample 1588541 | NCBI WGS metagenome assembly OIZL01 (sample SAMN03283285) | human gut metagenome | biome: human-associated habitat; material: feces | host: Homo sapiens | place: Peru | collected 2012 | reverse complement strand
CAGAGCGTTGCGGTTGGAAAAAGCAGAAAGAATATCACAGAGCTTATGGACATCCGCCCCGATTACGCCAATGTTGAGGTTGACGGCAAGCTGACACAGGTCGATCCTGACGAGGTGGAGATCGGAACGATCATCACGGTTCAGCCGGGAGAGAAGGTTCCGCTGGACGGGATCGTGGTGGAAGGTACGGCTTCTTTAAATACAAGCGCGCTGACCGGAGAGAGCCTCCCCAGAGAGGTGAAGGAGGGCGACGAGGTTATCAGCGGATGCGTGGATATGTCCGGCGTGCTCCGCATCCGGACAACCAAGGGCTTTGGAGAATCCACCGTATCAAAGATCCTCGAGCTGGTAGAAAACTCCAGTATGAAAAAGTCGAGATCCGAGAACTTTATCACCCGTTTTGCAAGATATTACACTCCGGCAGTCTGCTACGGCGCGCTGGCGCTGGCACTTCTGCCTCCGATCATCAATCTGGTGATGGGCAACGAACCGAACTGGTCACAGTGGGTGACGAGAGCCCTCACAACGCTGGTCATCAGTTGTCCGTGCGCGCTGGTGATCTCCATTCCGCTGAGCTTCTTTGGCGGGATCGGCGGCGCTTCCGCAAAAGGTATTCTGGTGAAAGGATCGGTTTATCTGGAGGAGCTTTCCAAGGCGAAGTATGTCGTGTGTGACAAGACCGGAACACTGACCAAGGGCGTGTTCGAGGTTACCGGTCTGGAACCGGCGGGCGGCTTTGACAAGGATACGCTTCTGGAGACGGCGGCGTATGTGGAGAGTTATTCCAACCATCCGATCAGCAAGAGCCTCAAGCAGGCGTATGCGAAGGAGATCGACACCTCGAAGGTATCGGATATCGAGGAGATCAGCGGACATGGCGTGACGGCAGTGGTAGATGGGCGCAAGGTTGCGGCAGGAAACCGGAAGCTGATGAACCGGATGGGCATTGCGTTCCGGCAGCCAGACAAGGTCGGAACAGAAGTGCATGTGGCGATCGATGGAGTCTATGCAGGTTATATCCTGATCTCGGACGTTGTGAAGCCGAATGCGAAAAAGGCGGTGGCAGAACTCAAGAAGGCTGGCGTAGATCATGTGATCATGCTGACCGGCGACGCAAAACCGGTGGCAGACGCTGTGGCGAAAGAGCTTGGACTGGATGAGGCGAAGAGCGAACTGCTCCCGGCAGATAAGGTAAAAGAAGTGGAGAAACTTCTGGAGACAAAGGACGCGAAAGAGATCCTTGCCTTTGTAGGCGACGGTATCAACGACGCACCGGTACTTTCCAGAGCGGATCTGGGAATCGCCATGGGAGCGATGGGATCGGATGCGGCGATCGAGGCAGCCGACATCGTGCTGATGGACGACGATCCGGCGAAGATCGCAACGGCTATGAAGATCTCACGCAAGACGCTCCGCATTGTACATCAGAACATCGTGTTTGCACTGGCGGTCAAGGCGCTATGCCTGCTCTTCGGTGCGATCGGTTTCGTCAATATGTGGTGGGCGATCTTCGCAGACGTCGGCGTTATGATCATTGCGGTACTCAACGCCACAAGGGCTTTGAAATACAGAGAGAAATAAGGATAGAATAAAAAGAGCAAAAGTTAAATATAGATTTAATATTATGGACTACCCGGCGGAAATCGATAGGATGGAAGCCGGGTAAGTTTCTTTCCGGATAAAAAGAAAGACAACGGGAACAAAGACAGGTATAATGAAAGGTATGGAATGGAAAGGGAGGACGACGGAATGGAAGAAAAAAGACTGCCGCACGACCATGGACAGCATGAGGAGCGTGTGTTAAAAAAGATGCCGGGCAGCGAGGAATGTCAGCAGGTAGCGGAGATCTTTAAGCTGATCAGCGATGGGACAAGGCTGCGGATCCTGCTCCTTCTGTGTCACTGTGAGGAATGTGTGAGCAATATCGCCGCCTTTATGGATATGAGCGACCCGGCGGTGTCGCATCATCTGAAGATATTGAAGCGAAGCGGACTGATCGTGAGCCGCAGGGATGGAAAAGAAGTCTATTACAAGCTGGCGGACAGCGCGCAGGCCAGTCTGGTGCACCGGGCGTGCGAGGATATGTTTCAGATCTCCTGTCCACTTGAAAAATAAGAAAATGATGCCGAAAAAGGGCGTAAATACGGCAAATGCAAGTGCCGGTTGCGGAATTTCAAAGCCTGTTTGGTAGCCTGCAATCTCCAAAAACGGTATGATCGGGATACAAAATAACGCGGGAATTGTGAAACGCAAAGGTATGATGAGTGTGCACAAATCGAATAACCTATTTGTTTCGCAATGACCTGCCAAATTATCGAAGGATAGGAAAAGGAGAACAGCATGATATTAGCAGAAAAAATTATCAGCCTGCGTAAGCAGATGGGATGGTCACAGGAGGAACTGGCAGGGCAGCTCAGCGTGTCCAGACAGTCCGTATCGAAATGGGAGCTTGGTGCATCGATACCGGATCTGGATAAGATCCTGAAGATGAGCGAGCTTTTTGGAGTCAGCACGGACTACTTATTAAAGGATGAAATGGAACAGGCGGAGTACAGCGGAAACTCTGAGAATACCGGAGAGAGAAGTGTCTCAGCGGAGGAGGCAGACCGGTATATGCGTGTTGTGCAGGATATTTCGGGCAAAATTGCAGCGGCAGTAGCTCTCTTTATCATATCTCCGGTTGCGCTGATCCAGCTCGGGGCATTTTCGGAGCTTGGGATCATATCGGAAAATATTGCAGGAGGACTTGGAATTATCATCCTGCTTATCCTGGTGGCAGTCGGGGTTGCTGTCTGCATCCTGCAGAGTGCAAAGGTAGAAGAGTACCAGTATCTGGAGCGGGAGCCTATCACGCTTCAGTATGGTGTGAGCGGCATTGTGGAAAAGAGAAAACAGGACTATCAGAGCACCTATGTAGCAAATCTTACAGCGGGCGTGGTTTTGTATATTGTCGGCGTGATCCCTCTTTTTGTGGCGGCAATGTTTGATGGAGCTGATTTTGTATGTGTGAGCTGTGTCAGCCTGCTTCTGGTATTTGTAGCAGTGGGAACGTTCCTGATCACAAGGGTGGGAATGATCCGGGGAAGCTATCAGAAACTTTTGCAGCAGGAGGACTACTGCGTAGAGAACAAGGAGGCAAACAGACGATTTGGCCATATTGCCGGAATATACTGGTCGGTTATCACCGCGGCATATCTTGGAGTGAGCTTTGTGACGTTCCGATGGGACAGAACCTGGATCATCTGGCCGGTTGCAGGTGTTTTATATGCTGCGGTCAGCGGGATTATCCGGTCAGCAGCGGGAAAAAGATAGGATCCTGGACATGATATAATATGAACTGATATCATATATAAAAAATATTTATTTTACTTATACTTCTTTGTGCATTATAATGGATAATGGTGCGGGGTGGAGAAACCCGGCGCCATACAACAGGGAATTGAGATCAAAGGAGGAATTATAATGGTTAAGGCAGTAGTCGGTGCAAACTGGGGCGATGAAGGTAAGGGAAAGATCACGGATATGCTTGCGCAGGAGGCGGACATCATCGTTCGTTTTCAGGGAGGTGCGAACGCAGGTCACACGATCGTGAACAACTACGGTAAATTTGCGCTTCACACCCTGCCGTCCGGTGTGTTCTACAATCACACGACAAGCATTATCGGAAACGGCGTCGCTTTGAATATCCCGATCCTTTTCAATGAGATCAAGTCGATCACGGACAGAGATGTTCCGATGCCAAAGATCCTGGTGTCTGAGAGATGCCAGATTGTGATGCCGTACCACGTGCTTTTCGATCAGTACGAGGAGGAGAGACTGGGAGGAAAATCCTTCGGTTCCACCAAATCGGGAATTGCTCCTTTTTATTCTGATAAATATGCGAAGATCGGTTTCCAGGTCAGCGAGTTGTTCGACGAAGAACTGCTCAAAGAAAAAGTAGAGCGGATCTGCGAGATGAAAAACGTAATGCTGGAGCATCTGTACCACAAGCCGCAGATCGACCCGGCAGAGCTTCTTGAGACGCTTCACCAGTACAAGGATATGATCGCGCCTTATGTATGCGATGTCTCTTCTTATCTTGACAAGGCGCTCAAGGAGGGCAAGACGGTTCTTCTCGAGGGACAGCTTGGAACTTTGAAGGATCCGGATCACGGAATCTATCCGATGGTCACCTCGTCCTCCACGCTGGCAGCTTACGGCGCGATCGGCGCAGGTCTGCCGCCTTATGAGATCAAACAGATCATTACGGTCTGCAAGGCATACTCCTCCGCAGTCGGAGCCGGTGCGTTCGTTTCCGAGATCTTTGGAGAGGAAGCGGATGAACTCAGAAGAAGAGGCGGAGACGGCGGTGAATTCGGTGCGACGACAGGACGTCCGCGCCGTATGGGATGGTTCGACTGCGTGGCTTCCAAGTATGGCTGCCGTCTGCAGGGAACGACCGACGTTGCCTTTACCGTGCTGGACGTGCTCGGTTATCTGGATGAGATTCCGGTGTGCGTAGGCTACGAGATCGACGGCGAAGTGACGACAGACTTCCCGGTAACCTGCAAGCTGGAGAAGGCAAAGCCCGTGATCAAGAAGCTGCCCGGCTGGAAGTGCGATATCCGTGGAATCAAGAAGTATGAAGATCTGCCGGAGAACTGCCGCAATTATGTGGAGTTTATCGAGGAACATATCGGATATCCGATCACGATGGTATCTAACGGACCGGGACGGGAGGACATTATCTACCGTGAAAGTCCGCTCAGCAAGTAGAAAGTTATGTAAACTATGAACAGTCTGGAATATTATAAGGTATTCTATTATGTTGCACAGTTCGGAAGCGTCACGATGGCGGCAAAGGAATTATCGATTTCGCAGCCGGCGGTGAGCCAGTCGCTCAGACAGCTGGAAAACTCTCTTGGGGCGAAGCTCTTTACAAGAGCCTCCAAGGGCGTGCGGCTTACGGCAGAGGGAGAAATCTTGTACCGCTACGTGGCGCGTGGCTGTGAACAGATCCTTATGGGAGAGCAGCGGCTGGAGCAGATGTTGAACCTCGAACTGGGAGAGATCCATATCGGGGCGAGCGACATGACGCTCCAGTTTTATCTGCTTCCCTATCTCGAGCGTTTCCATGAACAGTATCCGCATATCAAGGTGGTGGTCAGCAATGCGCCAACGCCGGAGACGCTGGAGAATCTGAAGGAAAACAAGATCGATTTTGGCGTAGTCAGTACCCCGTTTGAAAAAGACGCTGCGTTTCACGCGGTGACGGTGCGGGAGATCGAGGATGTTTTCGTCGCGGGAAGACGCTTTATCCCATACAAGAACCGGATGCTGGATCTGCAGGAACTGGAGAAGCTGCCGCTCATCTATCTGGAGGGGGAAACAAGCACCCGAAGGTATATGGACGCTTTTTTGCAGAAAAATGAAGTGCAGATCCGCCCGGAATTTGAGCTTGCGACCAGCAATATGATCGTCCAGTTTGCCCTGCGCAGTCTGGGCGTAGGTTGTGTTGTGAAGGACTTTGCCAGAGAGTATCTGGAGGAGGGAAAGCTGTTTGAACTGCGGTTCAACAAGATCATCCCGAAGAGACATTTCTGTGTGGTGACCAACACGAAGAATCCCGTGTCGGCGGCGGCGGGGAACCTGCTCAGATTGCTGTACGAGGATACGGCGGAGGATAAAAAGACCGGAAAGGATGAGAAAATAAAATGATAATAACTGTTATTTTCGATATTGGAAATGTGCTGGTCGGGTTCGACTGGAGAAAGCATTACGCGCTGTGCGGCTATGATGAAGAGATGGTAAAGAAGCTCGGTAAGGCGACGGTGGAAAATCCGATGTGGAACGAGTACGACAGAGGCGTATTTTCAGAGGAAGAGACGATACAGGGGTTCATCGACGGCGCGCCGGAGCTGGCGGAGGATATTCGGCGTGTCCTTGCGAATATCAAGACGATGATCACACGTTATGACTATGCAATCCCGTGGGTGCAGGAGCTGAAACAGAAAGGGTATCGATGCCTGTATCTGTCCAACTTCTCCCACAAGGCGGAGACGGAGTGCGCGGACGCGCTGGACTTTCTGCCCTATATGGACGGCGGAATCCTCTCTTACAAGGAAAAGGTCATCAAGCCGCAGCCGGAGATCTATCAGCGTCTGATCGACCGGTACGGACTGATCCCGGAGGAGTGCGTTTTCCTGGACGATACGCTGCCAAATGTTGTCGCGGCGCGTGAGATGGGGATGCACGCCATCCACTTTAAAGACCGGGAACAGGCGCTTGACGAGCTGCGCGGGTTCGGCGTGGATTGCTGACAGTCACTGGTTCGTGCCGGTGTGCTCGTCACTGTGCATAATATCCATGGAAGCCATATTGTGCTTACGGGTATAGATACCGTAAAGCCAGATATAGATCCACAGAAGGATCGGCAGGGCGATCGTCATCAGCAGACAGCCGGCGAAAAGCCTGCCGGATCCATCCGGATTGAAGATCGCGACGAAGAGCGTGATCAGATACATAGCCGCCAGCAGAAGGGCGCAGACAAGGGCTGCGATCTGCTTGGGGGTTCTTTTTTTCTTTTCTTTTTCCATAATTCGGTCTGTCCTCATTTCCTAGTGTGCTTCCACCATACCATATTTCCGGTAAAAATAAAAGACGGCGCTTTTTTACTCTATAGGGAACGCAACTTTCACGCTTTAACGCAGCACGGCATTTCCTATAGAGTAAAAAGGCTGCCACCGTTTGGTGACAGCCTGTATAGGGGAGGATAAGTATTTATTTTCTCTTTGGTAACATCAAAGGAGGGGGTCCAATGACTATCTATAGTATGACCGGGTTTTCTGGCAATATACAAAAAATTAAAATTTCATTTGCACCCTTGTGGGATTGATTTTGTATCTTATCGGTCAAATTATGCAGGTTACCTTCTGAGGGATAGACAATACATCCAAACACTGTTATGGTAAATAAGAGACGCGGGAATGACAGGGCGCTTCAAGCAGGAAAAGGCACTCTGTTTTTATGTTGGAAGTAAAGCCTGTACTGTCTGCAAGGGCATTTATGCGAAATGTGGAAGAACAATGATCATATAACGAGGAGGCAGGATGGAACGATGAGAATTGGAGTGATTCAGGCTAGTTCGCAAACCGGTAAAAATAATATCTTGTATGAAACCGTTTTGAGAAATGCAAAGCAACATGAGGTAGTTAATTTTGGCTGCTTTCCTGATGAAAAAGAAACATATTCCTATGTAGATATTTCGATAGAAATCGGGCTGTTGATCGCAAGTGGAGCCATTGATTTTGCTGTTACAGGATGTTCGTCGGGACAGGGAATGATGCTTGCCTGCAATAGTATTCCGGGAGTTTTGTGCGGGTACACACCAACGCCGCAAGACGCATTTCTGTTTGGAAGAATTAACAACGGAAATGCAATTTCTGTTCCATTAGGACTGAATTATGGCTGGGCAGGAGAGGTTAATCTTGGATATATTATGGAGGCATTGTTTTCATCTCCATTTGGAACAGGATATCCAATGGAAGATGCCGAAAGGAAAAGAAAAGATGCAGCGCTGTTAAAGAGTATGAGGAGGCAGGCAAATGTGCCATTTCTGTCATTTTTACAAAGCATTGATAAAGAGATGGTCTGCCGGAATATAAGGCGGGATATTGTAACAGATTTTATTTTACAAAAAGGTGAAGATGCCCGGATTGTGGAATTTGTGAAGGGATACAGGCATGAGTGAAGAGTCGAGAATATGAGTCAATGCTGCTTTTTCGAAAAAAAGTCGCATTGGTTATAAAGGGGATAAACCATGTTTATGAAAAAAGATAAGTCAAGATATAAGTCCGGGTGTGTTGATAAGAATCCAGAGGAATTACCGGGCGTAAGGAAAAAATCGTTTCTTCTGCCCTTTGCGGGTGGAGAAATATGGTTTGAACATTTGGATGGGATATATCGCATTTGTCCTCGATGAAACAATGATTACGGAAGAATTGATTTCAGAGATAGCAGATGCGCTCATCAAGCCCGGCAAACAATTTATGCGCGCAGCCTTTGTGGGGGCAGATAGACTTTCCTGCAAAGAACTGAAAAAGGTATTGTATGGACACGGTTTTGCAATCCAATTTTTTGATGGCATTGAACCGGCAAAAGAGTGGCTCTTAGATGAGCGAGGCATTTAATTTAAATAAGAAAACGAAAGAATTCATAACAGAGATAAACGCATGAAAAAAATTGCAGAGAAACAGGGGGAATAAGGGATGAAGAGAAAAGTGTTGAGTCTTGGAAAGGTGCTGATCGCATTTCTGGTATTTGAGGTATTGTCGTTCGTGATACCAGAGCTGCTGGCAATTCTTCTCAAATCGATGAATCTGGAGGGGGAGAGCCTGATCCAGTGGTATCAGGTGGGAAGCTCGCTGATCGTTATGCTGGTGGCGTTTCCCGGCTTTGTACTTGTTATGAGGTGTTTTGGACGTCTGGCACATTTTAGCTGGAAAGAGAGCAAAAAAGCATCGGGGGCAGAACTGCTGCGCTATATTCTGATAAGTATTCTGCCGGTGGCTGTGCTGTATGGCGTGATGCTGGCAATCAGCAGAGCAAGGAACATTCCCTTGGTGGATATGATAGGAACGCTGTCTGTGGGCGACATTGTGAGAGAGGCGCTGCTGGGTTGTCTGCTGATGCCTGCGATGGAGGAGATGATGTTTCGCGGGATCATGCTGCATACGCTGAAAAGGGAGGGAAACCTCTTCGCGGTGATCGTGACCACGTTGTTTTTTGCAGCGGGACATAACAATCCGGTGAATATGCTCCTGGGACTGGTGACAGGGTGTATATTCGGATATATCACGATCCGGCATGAGGGAATCCGCTATGCCTATATATGCCATGTGATCGTTAATATTCTGGGAAATCTGGTGATCCCGGGAATCTGCAGCCTGTGATGGCGAAAAATATAATTTCCAATGACGAGATTTGTGTCTGCGCGCACCTGACACAGACTTGTCCTGCGCAAAAAGTGCGCGTAGAAATGGGGAGGAAAGATGATTCGTTTAGAGACAGAACGGTTTTATAAGGAGGACGGTCGTTTCGGGCGTATCCGGGTGAAGTGGATCAACGACCATATCCTGCTGATGAACGATAACGACGAGGCGACCGGATATCTGGTGCTGGGCGCGGAGAAGGCGGTCGTGATCGATACGATGAACGGGTATGAGAATGTGAAGCAGGTGGCAGAGCATTTTACGGATCTGCCGCTGATGGTGGTCAACACGCACGGACATCCGGATCATGTGTATGGGAATATCTATTTTGACAAGGCGTACATGAATCCGGCAGATGAGCACGTTGTGGCAAAGTACTGTGCGGATCCCCGTTTTGTCGAGGCAACTACACAGATGGGTCTGCGGATGCCGCCGTTTGAGGCGATAGGAGAGGGCGATGTGATCGACCTTGGCGGTCTGAAGCTGGAGGTGTACGATCTGCCCGGCCATACGCCGGGAGGCATTGCTCTGCTGAATCGACAGGACCGGATCCTTTTCGTCGGAGACAGCATCATCGAACAGACATGGATGCAGCTTGAGGAGAGCCTTTCGATGGAAGCTTTCCTAAGGGGGCTTGACCGGATACAGGAGCTGCGCAGCGCGTTCGATCATATTCTGACCGGACATGGAAGACATCTGGAGGACGCTTCGCTCTGCGAGGAGCACCGGCAGGCGGTCTGGGAGCTGTGTCAGGGCAGAAAAGAGAACGACGAGCCGTACAGATGGTTTGGCGGCGTGTGCAGGGCGCATCCATATGGAAAAGAGCCGAGACGGATCGTATATGACGATAATCTGATCCATACGCCGAGAATGTTGCTCCGGATGCTTGGCGACGAGGAGATGCAGAAGATCATAGATGAGGAAAAGGACCCGGAGATGGTGCAGGCGTACCAGGAGATGTATACCGGCTGTCTGGAGCATCCGCAGCAGAGAGCGTGGTATGTGATCTGGGGAATGGAGCTTCCGAATGGAACGAGGATCGGCGATTTCTGTTTCAAGGGACTTGGCAACGACGGCATGGTTGAGATCGGATACGGCGTAATCCCGGAGTATCAGGGAAACGGTTATGCGACGGAGATGACAAAGGCAGCGGCAGCGTGGGCAAGGAGACAGCCGGGCGTGACGAGAGTGGAAGCGGAAACGGATCCGCAGAATTTTGCGTCCCAGCGGGTGCTTGAAAAGGCTGGATTCGTGCCAAACGGCGTGATGGGCGAAGAAGGTCCGCGGTTTGTATACCGGGGCTAACGTGAAAAATTAAGAGAGGTTGCAGATGGGTTTGACTGTAGAAATGCAGTCAAACCTTTTTGTCTAAATGGAACAAAAACGGCGAAACGGAACAGACAAACGGAACAGAACGTGATATTCTGTGTATGAGTTAGATGTGACTAATCAGATAGAGAAGGAGACAGCCATGCGTGAACTGGAACAAAAAGCCATGCTGCTGGCGCAGAGCGACGGGTGCAGCGTCTATCGGTTCTGCAATGAAACCGGGGACGGAACGATGACCTGCTATGAGATCTTTCCGGGAGCGATGCTCAGTTTCAACGACTTCCATATGGAATATTTTGATTCCGAATATGTGCCGGATCGGGACATGTTTGCGATCGACCATTGCCGGGAAGGAAAGATGGAGTACGTTGCGGCGGAGAACGCCTACGCCTATGTCGGGGCGGGAGATATCAAGATGGACCGGCGACTGGAGCACACGGGGCGGTTTGTATTTCCCTCCCGGCATTACCACGGGATTACGATCGGCTTCGATATGGAGACTGCCGCCGCGGCGCTGCAGACGGAGGTGCGGGATTTCCCGGTCGATCTGCGAAGGCTGCGTGAAAAATACTGCAAGGGTTCCTATCCCCGGGTGATCCGGGAGTCCGGAGCGACGGAGCACGTATTCGGCGAGCTGTATCAGGTGCCGGAAAAGATACGCGTCCCCTATTTCAAGCTGAAGGTTCTGGAGCTGCTTCTGTATCTGGAGGCGCTGGAGCTGCCGGAGAGAGAGGAGGAGCGTCCGTATTACTACAAGACGCAGGTGGAAAAGGTCAAGGCAATCCAGGCTTTTCTGGCGCAGCATATGACAGAGCACTTCACGCAGGAGGAGCTTTCTGAACGGTTTGAGATTCCACTGACGGCGATGAAGAACTGCTTTAAATCTGTTTACGGCGTTCCGATCGGCAGCTGGCTGACGGAGTACCGCATGAACCGGGCGGCGGAGCTTCTGCGGTCGCAGAAGGAGAAAAGCGTCGCGGAGATCGCAGGGATGGCTGGCTATGACAGTGCCGGCAAATTTGCGATCGCCTTCCGGAAAGTGATGGGCATGTCGCCGATGGAATACCGAAAAAAAATCGGATAGAGAGAAGCGCCGGATAGGGCGCAGAAATGAGGAGAGCTATGAAAGAGAAAAAAGAAAACTGGCTGCGTACCCTGCTTGGGTACGCGGGAGGATACCGGAAGAAATTTTCACTGTCGGTCGTTTTGTCCGTCATCAGCGTGACGGCGGGACTGGTGCCGTTTTTCTGTATGTACCGGGTCCTTTGTGAATTTGTGGAACAGACAGTCACGATGCAGTCGGTGGTGGGCTGGTGCCTGGGAGCGCTGGCGGCCTACACAGTCAAGGTGCTGTGCTTTGCAGGCTCCACGGGTGTGTCCCATCAGGTAGCCTACCACGTGCTGGAGGGACTCAGACTGCGGATGGCAGACCGGTTCCTGCACGCACCGCTGGGCGAGGTGCAGGCGCACAGCATCGGCGAGATCAAGAATGTTATGGTTGACAAGATCGAGCATATCGAGCCGCCGTTAGCGCACGTTGTACCGGAGGGGGCAGGGCATATCGTCCTGCCGGTGGTCAGCATCCTGGCGCTTGCCGCCATTGATTTCCGGATCGCGCTTGCGTCGCTTGTGACGTTCCCGGCTGCGTTCGTGTGCATGATGCTCACCTTCCAGATCAGCGGCAGAAATTTTGACACCTACAATCAGTCCAACGCCTACATGAACAGCGCGATCGTGGAGTACATAGAGGGTATCGAGGTCATCAAGGCATTCGGAAGGACGGGCGTATCCTATGAAAAGTATGCCGGAGCAATCAAAAATTACCGGACGTTTGTTATCAAGTGGCTTTCGTCAACCTGGGTTACGATGAAGCTGGCGTTTGCCCTGTTCCCTTCGACGCTGATCGGAACGCTGCCGGTGAGTCTTGCCCTGGCGTCAAAAGGGGTGATCACGGCGCCGAAGGCTGCGCTGGCAGTGATGCTTTCCATTTCCATGGTCGGTTCGCTGGCGAAGCTGGAGGTGTTTGCGAACGAGACGAAGCAGATGCAGATGACGGTCGAGGAGCTGCAGAGATTTCTGACGATGAAGAGTCTGCCGGAGCCGGAGCGCTATGCGGACTGCAAGGGAACGGATGTAGAGCTTAAAAATGTGCGCTTTTCCTACACCGGAAAAGAAGAGGAGGAAGTGCTGCACGGCGTCAACCTGAAGCTCCCGCAGGGCAGCTTTACCGCGTTGGTCGGTCCGTCCGGCGGAGGCAAGTCCACTGTGGCGAAGCTGATCGCAAGATTCTGGGATGTGACGGGTGGAGAGATCACGATCGGCGGCGTCGATCTGAAGGATATGCCGTTAGCACAGATTTCCGAGAAGGTCAGCTTTGTCGGGCAGGATAATTTCCTGTTCCGCTGTTCTCTTTTGGAAAATATCCGGCTGGGCAATCCCAGGGCAACGGACGAGGAAGTGAAACAGGCGGCGCGGGCGGCACAGTGCGAAGAGTTTATATTGAAGCTGCCAAACGGTTATGACACGCCGGCGGGCGAGGCTGGAAAAAGGCTGTCTGGCGGGGAGAAGCAGCGGATCGCGATCGCACGTATGATGCTCAAGAATGCGCCGATCGTGATCCTGGATGAGGCGACCGCGTTTACTGACCCTGAGAACGAGGATAAGATCCAGGCGAGCATAGCGGCGCTGACCAGGGACAAGACGCTTCTGGTGATCGCACACCGGCTTTCCACGATCCGTCAGGCGGACAACATCGTCGTGCTGAAGGATGGCGCGATCGAGGCGCAGGGAAAGCAAGAAGAACTGCTCTCATCCTGCCCGCTCTACCGGAGTATGTGGGAGGCGCATATCGGCGCGAAGGAATGGGCGGTATCTACGACTGGAAAGGAGAAGAAGGCATATGTTTAAGACGATCGGACGCATCATCGACTGGTGCGGTGAATTTAAGGGGAAATTATATCTGGGATTTGTATTTTCCTTTTTCTCTCATATCTTTGCGGCCATGCCGGTTATGGTTGCCGCCTATGCGGTTGGTATGCTGATCGAAGCGGCGCGGCAGAACGTGCCCTTCGACAGGAGCTGGATCGGAAAAAGCATCCTCCTGATGCTGGGACTGATCTTTCTGCGGTTTCTGTTTGACTATTTGCGCGCCAGATGCCAGGAAAGCATCAGCTATGAGCTGATCGCACGGGATCGTCTGGCGGTTGGCGATGCGCTCAAGCATGTTTCTCTCGGCTACTTTCAGCAGATGAACACGGGAAGCATCCTGAGCTCCATCACGACAGGTCTTGGCACGCTGGAAAATATGGGAATCCGTATGCTGGATAACTTTATCGGAGGCTATCTCAACTTTCTGGTGATCTTTACCTGCCTTCTGGTGTTCAGCCCGGCGGCGTCTCTGATCGCGCTCACGGCAGCAGCCGTATCGTTTGTGTTCTTGCTGCTGATCTCCGGGTACAGTGCAAAGAATGCGCCGGTGGAGGCAAAGACAAACAAGGATATGACGGGAGCCGTCTTGGAGTATGCGAGAGGGCTTTCCGTAGTCAAGTCCTTTGGACAGGGCGGCGCATCCATGCAGGCGTTAAAAGAGGCGGTCGGTGCGAGCAGAAAGATCCATCTCAAGATCGAGTGGGGGTTCATTCCTTCGAACAGCCTGCATCTTCTGGCGCTGAAATGCGGCTCGGTGGGTCTTGCGTTTGCCTCCTTTGTGATGGCGCTTGACGGAAAGATGGAATTTCCCATCATGCTGATGTTCGTCTTTTTCTCCTTCGGGATCTTTGCCAGTCTGGAGCCGATCAGCGACAGCGCGCACGTGCTGAGTGTGATCGAGGACGCGATGGATCAGCTCGATGCGCTCAAGCAGGAGAATTATATCGACAGGGATGGAAAAGAGATCGCACTGGATCATTTCGATATTTCTTTTGAGCATGTAAACTTTGGCTACGACGAGAGGACCGTACTGAATGACGTCACCTTTGTGATCCCGGAGAAAACCTCGACGGCGATCGTGGGGCCGTCCGGCTCCGGAAAGACGACAATCTGCAGCCTGATCGCCCGGTTTTATGATGTGAATGGCGGCTGTATCCGGGTCGGGGGACATGATGTAAGGGAGTTCACCTGCGACAGTCTCCTGTCCAACATCTCCATGGTATTTCAGAATGTCTATCTCTTCCACGATACGGTCCGCGCCAATATCTGTTTTGGAAAACCGGACGCCACGGAGGAGGAGATGATCAATGCGGCGAAGCGGGCGTGCTGCCATGACTTTATCATGGAGCTTCCGGACGGCTATGACACTGTGATCGGCGAGGGAGGGGATACCCTTTCCGGCGGACAGAAGCAGAGGATCTCGATCGCCAGAGCCATGTTAAAGGATGCGCCGATCATCATTTTGGATGAGGCGACCGCAAGTGTGGATCCGGAAAACGAAGCGGAACTGCAAAAAGCCATCGATGCGCTGACACACGACAAGACGATCATCATGATCGCGCACCGCTTAAAAACGGTACGAAATGCCGACCAGATCCTGGTGTTAAGCGGCGGACATATCGTACAGCAGGGTACGCATGAAAAACTTGTGGCAGAATCTGGAATCTATGCCGACTTCCTGCGGACAAGGGAAGAAGCGGCCGGCTGGAAACTGGCATAACAGCAAAAAGTGAGAAAAAACATCATTATCTTCCTTTTTTTGCCGCGGAAAACGTAGTAAGATGGTAGGAGAAAAAAGGAGGAATGATGTATGATCGAGACTACAGTAGGAATAGATGGCATGCAGTGCGGAATGTGTGAGGCGCATGTAAATGACACGATCCGCGCGGCATTTCCGGTAAAGAAAGTGAGCGCTTCCCACAAGAAGGGGCAGGCAGTGATCCTTTCCGAGGAGGAGATCCCGGAGGAAGCGTTAAAAGAGGCCGTAAAGAAGATCGGCTATGAGGTGACATCCGTAAGCAGTGCGCCGTATCAGAAAAAAGGACTGTTTCACCGGTAAAAATTAACAGAATAACTGAAAAAAAGTATCAATTAGCTACTCCCATTTTTCCGGAAAAGGTAGTATGATAAAAACAGTTACAAAACACTAATAACTGTTAGAATAAACTACCAAGAAGTGGAAAGGATGAGGAACATGGCCAGATATTATCGTTTTTCAAAACCCGTATCGGATGAGGAATCCGAGGAAATCTTAAGAGAAATGCGGGATTTAGAAGACATTAAGATGGCAGAGATCACAGAGGACCGCGCATACCTGGAAGTAGAGACCCTGGATGATATTTATAGCGGAGTCATGAGCGCAGCAGTAAATATTTGCAGCAGAATCGCACATGGGTGTGAGATATCCTTTGCGAAGTTTGGGATACAGTAGTTAGAGACGAAGGAAAGTCCCGGAACATTATGCTCCGGGGCTTTCTTTCGTTTATGAGAAGAAAAATCAGGAGGAAACAGGATGATGATCGACAAATGTCTGGTGGAAATGGTGCCGGACAGCAAAAAATACATTGCGGGGAATGTGGTGCTCATGTGGTGCTCCCTGGTGGCAAATATCGTTATGATGTCAGGGATCGCCTTACTGTTACAGAAACTTTTTTTAAAAACCGCGGACAGCCGGGACATCGTTCTCTTTGCCGGTCTTGTGGCAGCAGTCAATGTGGCGCGTTATTTTCTTACGACCGGGGCTGCCAGGATGAGTTATCTGTCCGCCCGGGCGGTGAAAAAGACGCTGCGGGAACAGATCTATCAGAAACTTTTAAAGCTTGGGATGTCCTATCGGGAAGAGCTAAAGACATCCGAGATCGTGCAGGTGGCGGTTGAGGGAGTTGAGCAGTTAGAGACCTATTTCGGCGCGTATCTGCCGCAGTTTTTCTATGCGATGGCAGCGCCGCTCACGCTCTTTTTCGTGCTGCTGCCGGTAAGTGTTCCGGCGGCGGTGCTTTTGTTTGTCTGCGTGCCGCTCATCCCGGTTGCGATTGCGCTCGTCCAGACCTGGGCGAAGAAACTCTTATCGAGATACTGGGATCAGTATACGGCGCTCGGAGATACATTTCTGGAAAATCTGCAGGGACTTACAACATTAAAGGTTTACCAGACGGATGGGATACGCCATGCAAAAATGAATGAGGAATCCGAAAAATTCCGGAAGATCACGATGAAGGTGCTGACCATGCAGTTAAATTCGATCACGATTATGGACATTGTCGCATACGGCGGAGCAGCACTTGGCATCACCACGGCACTGTTGCAGTACCGTGGCGGTTATACCGGGTTTGGCGGATGTCTGCTCATTATCCTTCTGTCTGCGGATTTCTTTCTCCCGATGCGGCAGCTTGGAAGTTTTTTTCACATTGCGATGAACGGGATGGCGGCGAGCGGGAAAATATTCCGGCTTTTGGAGCTCCCGGAGGAACCGCAGGAGAAAAAACAGGAGATTACAGATGCAGAGGCTTTGATCCGGCTTGATAATGTCTGCTTTTCCTATGAGCCGGAGCGGGAGATCCTGCATGATATTTCCATGGAATTAAAACCGGGCAGCTTTACGGCGATCGTGGGAGAAAGCGGCAGTGGAAAGTCCACACTTGCGTCCATTTTAACCGGACAGAACAAAAGGAGTGGAGGAGCGCTTACGATCGGCGGTGTGGATTTCTACGATATTTCAGAGCAGAGCAGAATGCGGCATATCACTTATGTCAGTCACAACAGTTATCTGTTTGGCGGGACGGTGCGTGACAACCTTCTTATGGCAAAGCCGGATGCATCGGAGAAAGAACTCTGGCAGGTTTTAGAGAAGACGAAACTTTCGGATTTCTTAAAAAGTGAGCAGGGACTGGATACCGTGCTTACCGCGCAGGCATCCAATTTCTCAGGCGGACAGCGGCAGAGACTGGCACTTGCGCGGGCGCTTTTGCATGACAGTCCGGTCTATCTGTTCGACGAGGCGACTTCCAACATCGATGTCGAGAGCGAGAATGACATTATGGAACAGATCATTGCGCTGGCACAAAAAAAGACTGTGATCGTGATCTCGCACCGGCTTGCGAATACGGTAACCGCGGATCAGATCTATGTGCTTGCGGACGGAACACTGGCAGAACAGGGAACACACGAAAAGCTGTTGGAAAAGCAGGGCGTATATGCGTCACTCTGGGATACACAGCAGGCATTAGAGCATATAAACAAGGAGGGGAAAGCATGAAAAAGAGAAGTAATATTACCGTGATGGCAAAACTGATCGGGCTGGTAAGACCGCTCACCGGATATATGATCCTTGCCATTTTCCTTGGACTGCTCGGACATCTCTGCGCGTCTTTGCTTACCGTTTTTGGCGGCTATGCGCTGCTTGGCATCGCAGGTGTTTACAAAGTTCCGGACGGTTTGATTTTTACCCTGCTTCTGGTGTGTGCGTTTGCGCGTGGATTTTTGCGCTATGGGGAACAGTCCTGCAACCATTTCATTGCGTTTAAATTGCTTGCGCTTTTGCGCGATCGTGTGTTTTTTGCACTGCGCAGGCTTAGTCCGGCAAAACTGGAAGGGCGCGACAGGGGAGATCTGATCGCGGTCATCACATCGGATATCGAGCTTTTAGAAGTGTTTTACGCCCATACGATCTCTCCGGCGGTGATCGCGTTTCTCTTTACGGTGATTGCATGTATGTTTATCGGAAGCTTTCATCCGCTGCTCGGGGTGGTCGCGCTTGCAGCGTATCTTACCGTTGGACTTCTTGTGCCGTTTCTTTTATCGAAAGCAAACGGGGATAACGGTCTGCGTTTCCGTAAACGATCCGGCGCACTGAGCGGCTTTGTCTTAGACAGTCTGCGCGGACTTTCGGAGACGATCCAGTACGGACAGGGAGCGGAGCGCCTGCGCCGGATGAACGAACAGACAGACGCGCTCGCGGAGGATGAAGCACGCATGAAGCGGCTGGCGGGGCGCGGCACGGCGGTGACCGGTGCCGTGATCTTAACAGCGGATCTTGTCATGCTCGTGTGCGCGTCTTTCCTGTATCAGGGCGGGGCAGTCGGCTTTGACGGGGTGCTCGTCCCGACACTTGCGCTCATGAGTTCCTTTGGACCGGTGGTTGCACTGGCAAATCTGGGGAGCACCTTACAAAATACATTTGCGGCAGGAAACCGTGTGCTTGATATCCTAGAGGAGAAACCACAGGTTGAAGAAGTAAAAGGAAAAGAAAAAGTCACGTTCCGGGATGCCGGGGCAGAACAGGTGACGTTTTCCTATGGAACGGAAACGATCCTTTCGGATGTCTCCTGCAAAATACCGGCGAACACCGTGACCGGGATCATAGGAAAAAGCGGAAGCGGAAAATCCACACTGTTAAAGCTGTTTTTGCGTTTCTTTGAAGTAAAACAGGGAGAGATTAAAATTTCCGGTGTGCCGGTGGCAGACATAAACACTTCGGATCTTCGCGCGATGGAAAGCTATATGACGCAGGAGACCAGCCTGTTTCACGACAGCATTGCGAATAATCTGAAGGTGGCAAAGCCGGACGCGACCGAAGAAGAACTGGTTGCTGCGTGTAAAAAAGCATCCATCCACGATTTTATCATGAGCCTGCCGGAGGGATATGACACCGAAGTCGGGGAACTCGGGGATACGTTATCCGGTGGGGAAAGACAAAGGATCGGACTTGCAAGGGCATTTTTACATGACGCACCATTTATCCTGCTGGATGAGCCGACCAGCAATCTTGACAGTTTAAATGAGGCAGTGATCTTACGGTCACTCGCAGGAGAGCGCGGCAAAAAGACGGTGGTATTAGTGTCACACCGGCCGTCCACCATGCGGATCGCAGATAAGGTCTATTCCGTAGAAAACGGGAGGATGAGCTGATGCGTGATACAGAAAGCAAGCGCGGGCGCGAAAAAGAGCTGGTTTCGGAAATGATCGCACTTTACTGTAAAAAGCAGCACCATACGAAGATCAGCCGGAAAAAAGGTGGACGTCTGACAGGAGAGCTCTGCCCGGAATGCAGGGAACTTGCGGAATATGCGCGTACCCGCAGCGACAGATGTCCGTTTATGGAAACAAAAACTTTCTGCTCCAATTGCAGGGTACACTGCTATAAACCGGAGATGAGAGAAAAAATCCGCGAAGTCATGCGCTTTAGCGGCCCCAGAATGCTCTTTTATCATCCCATCCCGGCACTGCGCCATGTGATCGAGAGCAGGAGAGAGAAGAAAGAACAAAAAGATGATAAAAAATAGCTATTACCGTCCCTTGATTTTTCCTAACGGTTTTGATACTCTAATTTAAGTTAGCAAAGACTAACAAAAAGAGTGTAAATCATATGACAGACTCCGGGAGAGTAACTGCTGAATACTTTCCTTATCCGCCGGGAATTGGAGCTTCCTGGCGGTAGGATTTCTGTCGATAACGGAAGGAGTATTTTAGAATGAATTATCTTGAAATCGAGAAAGTAATCGGACGTGAAATTTTAGACTCCAGAGGAAACCCAACCGTAGAGGCTGAGGTAACACTGGTCGATGGAACGATCGGCAGAGGAATGGCACCGAGTGGAGCGTCTACCGGAGAATTCGAAGCACTGGAACTGCGTGATGGTGACAAGGCAAGATATCTTGGCAAGGGCGTGGAGAAGGCAGTAAATAATATCAACACGATCATTAACGATACACTCTGCGGCATGGACGCATCTGATATCTATGCGGTAGATGCTGCTATGTTTAAAGCAGACGGGACCAAGGACAAATCCAAACTCGGAGCAAACGCGATCCTTGCAGTTTCCATTGCATGTGCAAGAGCGGCAGCGGAATCACTTGACATTCCGCTTTACCGTTTCTTCGGCGGAATCTCCGGAAACAGACTTCCGGTACCGATGATGAACATCGTAAATGGAGGATGCCATGCGCTTTCTTCCGGACTTGACGTACAGGAGTTCATGATCATGCCGGTTGGAGCGCCTTCTTTCAAAGAATGCTTAAGATGGTGTGCGGAAGTATTCCATGCACTGGCAGCGATTTTAAAAGACAGAGGGCTTGCAACATCCGTTGGCGATGAAGGTGGTTTCGCACCGGCACTGAAATCCGATGAAGAAGCGATCGAGACGATCCTTGAGGCAGTAAAGAAAGCCGGTTATGAACCTGGTAAAGATTTCAAGATCGCAATGGACGCAGCTTCTTCCGAGTGGAAGACCGGAAAAGTCGGCGAATACAAGCTGCCGAAGGCAGGTACGGTATTTACATCCGATGAACTGATCGCGCATTGGAAAGGTCTGGTAGAAAAATATCCGATCATCTCCATTGAAGACGCACTGGATGAGGAAGACTGGGAAGGCTGGAAGAAGCTTACCGCAGAACTTGGCGATAAGGTTCAGTTAGTCGGTGATGACTTATTCGTTACCAATACCGAGCGTCTTGCAAAGGGTATTTCCCTTGGCTGCGGAAATTCCATCCTGATCAAGTTAAATCAGATCGGTTCCGTATCTGAGACACTGGAAGCGATCAAGATGGCACACAAGGCAGGCTACACAGCGATCGCTTCCCACCGTTCCGGCGAGACAGAGGATACTACGATCGCGGATCTTGCGGTAGCGTTAAATACCTGCCAGATCAAGACAGGCGCACCGAGCAGAACCGAGCGTGTCGCAAAATACAACCAGCTTTTACGCATCGAAGAAGAGCTTGGCGCAGCGGCGGTATATCCGGGCATGGGCGCATTCAACGTAAACAACTAATTATTTATGGGATGATGAAAAAGATTTGATGGGTAACAGATAAAAAAGAAGCAGTAGGAAAGCAGATTTGCTTTCTTACTGCTTCTTTGATAAAAACAAAGATCAGTCAAAAACCGCTTTGATACTGTCGTAATGTAAAAAGATGCCCTGCTTTGCGTAGTCACTGATCTCAGAGAGCGTGGCAAAAGAAAAACCGGAGGTTTCGGCCTCCTGCAGTTTTACATCAGAGGTATCGATGTCCATGGTAAATTTGTAGACATCCACAAAATAGTTGTTTTTTTCTTCCGGGTTCACCCGTTTGTAGGAAAACGCGTAGCCGCCGTCCGCACCGGTCACATCAATGCCGGTCTCCTCGAGGATCTCACGCTTTACGGCATCCGCGGAGCTTTCACCGGCAACGACACCGCCGCCCGGGACTTCCCACCATCCGGCAGCCCATTCCTTATCGAGTTTGCGCCGGGTGATCAGATAGGTGCCGTCCGGGCGCTTTATCACACCGAGCACGGTCAGGTGAAATTCATCCGGCTTCATATTCCAGTCGTTGCGCTTCATCGTGCGACCGGTCTTTTCTTTGTTTTCATTATAAATATCCCATAATTCCATTTTTCTTTTTCCTTTGCTGTAAATGATTGCGAAACACTATAAATAATTTTAACAGTATTTTTAGGAATTGACAACGGTTGTATTTTTGCTATAATACATATAAACATATGAACAATTATTCACATATAAAAACATATAGAAGGGAGAGCTAATTATGTTTTTGGAGATTCATGAATTAAAAAAAGGTTACGGAAGCGGTGAGAACCGCACGGAGGTACTGCAGGGCATTGATTTTACGGTGAACAAAGGTGAGATCTGTGTTCTGCTCGGGCCTTCCGGTTCGGGAAAATCCACGCTGCTTAATATCATAGGGGGGATCGATACGGCGGACAGCGGCTATGTATCGGTCAATGGAGAAAAGACCAGGGATATGAGCGAAAAGACACTGACACGTTATCGCAGAAAACATCTGGGCTATGTATTTCAGATGTATAATCTGATCCCGAATCTGAATGTGAAGGAGAATATCGAGGTCGGCGCTTATTTAAGTGACAGTCCGCTTGACATTGACGACCTGCTCCACACCCTGGGGCTGTATGAGCACAGACACAAGCTGCCGAACCAGCTTTCCGGCGGACAGCAGCAGCGTACCTCGATCGGGCGTGCGATCGTCAAAAATCCGGATATCCTGCTCTGCGATGAGCCGACCGGAGCGCTTGACTACCACACGTCAAAGGAAATCTTAAAACTGATCGGGGATGTCAATCAAAAATATGGGAATACGGTCATCATGGTAACGCACAATGACGCGATCAAAAATATGGCAGACCGCGTAGTCAAACTGCGTGATGGCGCGATACGGAAAAATTACTGCAACGAGACAAAGATCGCGGCAGAAGATCTGGAATGGTAAAGGGGGAGAACGTATGAAAAATCCATTACGCAAACGCCTGCCCAGGGAACTGGTCGGTGATCTTTCAAAATATCTGGTCGTATTTTTATTTATGACGCTCACGATCGGCATGATCTCCGGATTCCTTGTGGCGGACGACAGCATGTTACAGGCGTACAATGAGAGTTTTGAAAAATACAACATTGAAGATGGAAACTTTATGCTTGCGGCAGAAGCGGATGACGCCCTGATCGATGAGATCGAAAAATCAGATGTCACGGTCTACGAGCATTTTTATCTGGAACAGAAGACGGAAAAAGGGGTAGACAGTACCCTGCGCATTTTTAAAGAGAGAGACAAGGTAGATCTGGTGTGCCTGATGGACGGGGAAATGCCGGCATCCGAAGATGAGATCGCACTTGACCGCATGTATGCCAAAAACAATGATCTTGCGATCGGGGATGCGGTCACCATAGGCGGCACGGAGTATACGATCTCCGGTCTGGTGGCGCTTTCGGATTACAGCGCGCTTTTTTCAAACAATGGGGATATGATGTTTGACGCGGTGAAATTCGGTGTCGCGATCGTGACGGAGGGCGGATTTGACAGTTTTGATTCGGATACGATCCGTTACAATTACGCATGGAAATATGACAAAGCGCCGAAAAATGATACAAAGGCGAAAGATATGGGTACCGATCTGATGGAAGATGTGGCGACAGCCGCCGCGATGGATGGAAATGCCCTGACCGGATTCCTGCCGGCGTACACCAATTCCGCCATTCATTTTACCGGTGATGACATTGGCGGCGACCGCTCGATGATCCTCACGCTGCTCTACATCGTGATCGTGATCATGGCATTTGTTTTCGGCGTGACGACGAACAATACGATCGTAAAAGAAGCGGGCGTGATCGGAACGCTCCGCGCGTCCGGCTATACGAAAGGCGAACTGTTAAGACATTATATCAGCCTTCCGATCCTTGTGACTTTTATCGCCGCGATCATCGGAAATATACTCGGATACAGTGTGTTTAAGGATGTGTTTGCGGGGGTATATTATAACAGCTACAGTCTGCCGACCTATGTAACCAGATGGAATGCGCAGGCGTTTGTGCTGACAACGGTTGTGCCGCTTATTATCATGTTCTTAGTAAACGTTGCGCTGATCGCCCACAAACTGCAGTTATCCCCGCTTAACTTCCTGCGGCGTGATTTAAGAAAGACAAGGCGGAAAAAAGCAGTACGCCTGCCGCACTTTAAATTTTTCAACCGTTTCCGTCTGCGGATCATTTTCCAGAACAGTGCGAGTTATGTGACACTTGCGGTCGGGATCTTATTTGCCAATATCCTTTTAATGTTCGGCCTTATGATGGTTCCGCTTTTGAATCATTATCAGGATGAAGTTTTAGACCATATGATCGCGGATTACCAGTACATCTTAAAAACTCCGGCGGAGACGGAAAATGACGCGGCGGAGACCTACTGTGTATCCACATTGAAAACGGTATTTGAAGATAAAGAGAGTGACGAAGTGACGGCATACGGAATTGAACCGGACAGTGCGTATGTGGATGCAAAACTGCCGGAGAAAGGCGTGTTTATCTCTGACAGCTATGCGGATAAGTACCGCATAAAAGAAGGGGATACGATCCGTTTAAAAGAGGCATATGGAAATAAAAAGTTCGAGTTTGAGGTAAAAGGGATCTATACTTACCCGGCAGGGATCTGTATCTTTATGGATATCGATGAATACCGGGATGTGTTTGAAAAGGACGCGGACTATTTTAACGGATATTTTTCGGATGAAAAGTTAAAGAATATCCCGAAGGAAAATATCGCATCGACCGTGACAGAGGATGATCTGACCAAGATCTCAAGACAGCTGGATGTTTCCATGGGAGATATGTTCCAGGTGATCAACGTATTTGCCATAGTGATGTTTGCCCTGCTCGTATATCTTCTGACCAAACTGATCATTGAGAAGAATACGACATCGATCTCCATGGTAAAAATATTAGGGTATGACAACCGCGAGATCGGAAAACTTTATCTCACGGCGACGACCTGGGTTGTGGTGTGCAGTATCGCAGTGAGCATTCCGCTGTCGTATCTATTGATCGAACTTATTTACCGCAGTATGATGGCGGACTTTCACGGCTGGCTTATGATGTATGTCGCGCCGAAGGTATACGGAGAGATGTTCGTACTCGGACTGATCGTTTACTTTGTCGTGGCGTTCTTCCAGATGGCGCGTATCCGTAAAGTTCCGATGGATGAGGCTTTGAAAAATGTAGAATAAAAATGGCGAAAACCTATTGACAATGCCGGTGGCGGTGCTATAATAAACTCAAACATATGAATAAATGTTCATATGTTTGAGGCAAAATAAAAAGAGAAAAGTGAGGAATCATACCATGAAAAAAACTTATAAGATCGATGTAGACTGTGCAAACTGTGCAAACAAAATGGAAGAAGCAGCAAAGAACACCGCAGGTGTAAAGGACGCTACCGTAAACTTCATGACCTTAAAAATGAACGTGGAATTTGAAGAGGGAAAAGATCCGAAAGAAGTAATGCAGGATGTTTTAAAGAACTGCAAAAAAGTTGAAGATGACTGTGAGATCTTTCTCTAAAAAACTGGCTGCGTGATGCAGCAGTTAAGGAAAAAGAGGAGGGAACGCTATGAATAAGAAACAGAAAAAAGTTCTTATCCGGATTCTTGTGGCAGCAGCGCTGATGATCGTATTCTCACAGCTCCCGGTGGAAGGATATATAAGATTTCTGCTGTTTATGATTCCATATCTGGTTATCGGATATGACATTTTGAAAAAGGCGGTTAAGGGAATCTTAAACAGACAGGTTTTTGATGAGAACTTCCTGATGGCAGTTGCGACGGTCGGCGCCATTGTACTTGGAAATTATACCGAGGGCGTTGCGGTTATGCTGTTTTACCAGATCGGGGAACTGTTCCAGAGTTATGCGGTCGGAAAGAGCCGCAGGAACATCAGTGAGCTGATGGATATCCGCCCGGATTACGCAAACATCGAGCGGGATGGAAAACTGGAAAAGGTAGACCCGGATGAAGTTGAGATCGGTTCGGTCATCGTGGTACAGCCGGGTGAAAAGATCCCGATCGACGGTGTGGTCACCGAGGGAAAGACAACGTTAAATACCAGTGCGCTGACGGGCGAGAGTCTTCCGCGTGAGGTTGCGCCGGGAGATGAAGTCATCAGCGGATGCATCAATATGACGGGTGTGTTAAAGATCCGGACCACAAAAGAATTTGGGGAATCTACGGTATCAAAGATCCTGGATCTGGTGGAAAATTCCAGCTCCAAGAAATCAAGATCAGAGCATTTTATCTCCAAGTTTGCAAGATACTATACACCGGCAGTATGTTACGGAGCGCTTGCGCTGGCAGTCCTGCCGCCGCTTGTCCGGATGCTTGCCATGGGGCTTGCGCCGGAGTGGGGCAACTGGATCTACCGTGCGCTTACCTTCCTGGTTATCAGCTGCCCGTGCGCGCTGGTCATCAGTATTCCGCTCAGCTTCTTTGCCGGGATCGGCGGAGCGAGCAGAGAGGGTATTTTAGTCAAAGGTTCCAACTACTTAGAGACACTTGCCCAGACCAGATATGTGGTTTTCGATAAGACCGGTACCATGACACAGGGTGTGTTTGAGGTAAGCGGGGTACATCATAATGAGATGGAAGAAGCCAGACTTTTGGAGTATGCGGCATTAGCAGAGAGCGCTTCCTCCCATCCGATCAGCAAGAGCCTGCAGAAAGCGTACGGCAAGGCGATCGACCGCAGCCGCGTGACCGATATTGAAGAGATCAGCGGAAACGGTGTGACCGCAAAGGTCGATGGGATCCCGGTTGCTGCCGGAAACGCAAAACTGATGGAGCGCCTTGGAATTCCCTATAAGGAATGCCATCATGTCGGAACCGTTGTTCACATGGCAGTGAATGGCGCATATGCGGGACATATCCTGATCTCCGATCTCTTAAAACCGAATGCGAAAGAAGCGATCACGAGCTTAAAGCATGCAGGGATCGAAAAGACAGTCATGCTGACCGGTGACTCAAAGAAAGTTGCGGATCAGGTGGCAAAGGAACTTGGCATCGGAGAGGTTTACAGTGAACTGCTTCCGGCTGACAAGGTATCCAAAGTCGAAGAACTCTTAAAAGAGAAGAACGCAAAGGCAAAACTTGTCTTTGTCGGAGATGGTATCAATGACGCGCCGGTACTTTCCAGAGCGGATATCGGAATCGCAATGGGAGCGCTCGGTTCCGATGCGGCGATCGAAGCGGCGGACATTGTAATCATGGACGACAAGCCCTCGAAAATTCCGCTTGCGGTCGGAATTTCACGCAAAACGCTGCGTATAGTAAAAGAAAATATCGTCTTTGCACTTGGCATAAAGGCGCTGTTCCTCCTTTTGGGAGCACTTGGCTTTGCAGGTATGTGGGCGGCTGTTTTCGCTGATGTCGGCGTTTCGATAATAGCGATTTTGAATGCAACAAGAGCATTGAGAACGAAAAATCTGTAGAGTGCGTTCAAATAAAATGCTTGTGTGGATTTTCGTGCAGAATTTCTACGCAAACAAGGCAAAAATTCGCAGGCATACTTGCGTATGGCAAGAATTTTTAACGCCGTTGGCGTGAAATTATGCCGAAAAGACGTGCATTTCATTTTTATGTGAACACGCTCTAGAACAGCTCCGCCGCGAAGTCGCGTGAAATTGCAAATATTTCGCGCACCCAGTAGCTCGGCAGCGCCCACAACACGTTTGTCGAGGGGGCGGATACCGCCGCTGCCTGAAGTCCGTTCTTTTCTGCCTGAAAAACTCCGCGGAAAACATGATAGCTCTCGCTGATTATCACGACGGAGCGCGGCAGATCTTCTTTTTCGATAATTTTCTTTGAGAAAATTATGTTCTCTTCCGTGCTTGTGGATTGTTCCTCCGTGTATATTTTCGTTTCATCTATACCATTTGTAATCAAGTATTTGTACATTGTGCGGGCTTCCGGCTCGGTTTC
>OIZL01000535.1_pt1 | contig 27524 bp, 30 predicted proteins | sample 1588541 | NCBI WGS metagenome assembly OIZL01 (sample SAMN03283285) | human gut metagenome | biome: human-associated habitat; material: feces | host: Homo sapiens | place: Peru | collected 2012 | reverse complement strand
TATTCTACCAGTCCCAATGATGAATATTCTAAATGGAGGAAAACATTCAGATAATAATGTAAATATTCAAGAATTTATGATTGTACCTGTTGGTGGAAGTACATTTAAAGAAAAAATAAAGATGGCGTCTGAAATATATCATACTTTAAAAAATATATTGAAAAGAAGTGGACTATCAACTGCTGTAGGAGATGAAGGTGGATTTGCACCAAATTTGTCAAGTGATGAAGAAGCTTTAGACCTAATTATTGAGGCAATAGAAAAAGCAGGATATAAACCAAGAGAAGACGTAGCTTTGGCATTGGATGTGGCAGCTACAGAAATGGTTGAAGAAGGAGCAAAAAACAATAAAGATGGATATTATTTTTGGAAAACAGGTAAATTAAAAACTACATCAGAAATGATAGAATATTTAGAAGAATTAGTACAAAAATATAATATAATTTCCATAGAAGATGGCCTAGCAGAAGAAGACTGGGAAGGGTGGCAAGAATTAACTAAAAAGTTAGGAAATAAAATTCAACTAGTAGGAGATGACCTATTTGTTACTAATATTGAAAGATTAGAAAAAGGGATAAAAAATAAAATAGCAAATAGTATTCTAATAAAACCAAATCAAATTGGAACTTTAACAGAAACACTTAATGCAATAAAACTTGCTAAAGCTAATGGATACAGCACTGTAATATCACATAGATCTGGAGAGACAGAAGACACATTTATAGCAGATTTAGCAGTTGCAACTAACAATAGATATATAAAAGCGGGAGCACCTGCACGTACAGATAGAGTGGCAAAATATAACAGAATATTAAATATAGAAGATGAAATATATGGCATAGACTTGTAGAGATGCAAGTCTTGTGCCTGCCCACAAAAATAATTTTATAAGGAATATAAATTCAAAATCAAATACATATTAATTTTTTTAATCATTATTACAAACAAATGTTTACAATTACTAAACGTAATGTTATAATTATAATATCATAAAAATAGGAGGTGGATTATGCAAGAACGAAATATTTATATAGCTATTGACTTAAAGAGTTTCTTTGCTTCTGTAGAATGCAAAGAAAGAGGCTTGGACCCTTTAACAACCAATTTAGTTGTAGCTGATAATAGCAGAACAGAAAAAACAATATGCCTTGCAGTAAGTCCATCGTTAAAACAATATGGAATTCCAGGAAGAGCAAGATTGTTTGAAGTTATACAAAAAGTAAGAGAAGTAAATGCAAATAGAAAATATAATGCACCTGGTCATGTATTAAAAGGTAAATCATACATAGATAACGAACTAAAAAAACATCCTGAGCTTGAACTAGATTATATAGTTGCACCACCTCAAATGAAAAAATATATGAAATACAGTACAGATATATATAATATCTATTTAAAGTACTTTTCAGCAGATGATATATATGTATATTCAATTGATGAAGTATTTATTGATGTTACTCATTATTTGCAAACTTATCAAATGAAAGCAAGTTCATTAGCTACGAAAGTAGTTCATGATGTATATGAAACAACAGGAATTACAGCAACATGTGGAGTTGGAACTAATCTTTACCTCGCTAAAATTGCAATGGATATTGTTGCTAAACATGCAAAAGCTAATAAATATGGAGTAAGAATAGCCTGCTTGGATGAAAAAATGTACAAGCAACAATTATGGGAACATAAACCATTGACTGATTTTTGGAGAGTGGGAAAAGGAATAGCCAAAAGGCTTGAAAAAAACAATATGCATACAATGGGAGATGTTGCTAGATGTTCAATAACAAATGAAGATAAACTTTTTAAATTATTTGGAATAAATGCAGAGTTATTAATAGATCATGCATGGGGATATGAACCGTGTACAATGCAAAGCATTAAATCTTATGTTCCTACTACCAAAAGTTTATGTTCAGGACAAGTGTTACACTGTCCATATAATTATGAAAAAACCAAACTAATTATAAAAGAAATGACAGAACTATTAGCTTTAGACTTAGTAGATAAACATTTGGTAACTAATCAGCTTGTTTTAACTGTTGGTTACGATATAGAAAATCTTAGCGATTCATCTATAAAATATAATGGTGAGATTACAATAGATAGATATGGCAGAAATGTTCCAAAACACGCACACGGAACACAAAATATTGACCATTATACGTCTTCTAATAAAATTATTGAAGAGGCTATAATTAAACTATATGAAAGAATTATAGATAAAAACTTACTAACAAGAAGAATTAATATATCAGCTAATAATTTGATAGATGAGAACGAAGCAGAAGCGGAAACAAAGCAAACATTTGAACAAATAGACTTATTTACTAATTACTCAGAAGTAAAAAAGAAAAAAGAAGAAGAAAAAAAGGAACACGAGTTGCAAAAATCAATTTTAGATATAAAGAAAAAATATGGAAAAAATGCTATTTTAAAAGGAATGAATTTTGAAAGTGGCGGAACAACAATAGAAAGAAATGGACAGGTAGGAGGGCATAAAAGTTAATATGAATAAATACGATGATATAATAAATTTATCAAGACCAATTTCCAAACATCCTAAAATGACTTTATATCAAAGGTCAGCTCAGTTTGCACCTTTTTCAGCTTTAACAGGTTATGAAGGGCAAGTTAAAGAAACTGCAAGACAAACTTATAAGAAAATAGAACTAGATGAAGAAATAAAATTAAAACTTAATTTGAAAATTCAAATAATTCAAGAAATGTTACATAATAATCCCGAAATAGAAATAAAATATTATGTACCAGATAAAATAAAAGACGGTGGAAAATACGAAACTATAAAAAATAAAGTAAAAAAGATAGACAATTATAATCAAGCAATAATAATGCAAGATGATTTGAAAATTGATATAAATGAAATCATAGATATAAAAAGTGATATATTTAACAATATATAGGCGCAAGTCATGCACATACATATTAAAAATAATCTCTTTGATTATTTTCTTTTAATATGTTTTACAATTCAATAAATCTATGATATAATTTGGAACATATATACTAAAAAACGGAGAATAAAATGAATGATAAATATTTTAGATTAAGCGATAATTTTAGAAAAATAATTAGTAATGTGATTCCAAATAAAAAAATCAACACAATGACACTAATTCCAACTGGTTGGACCAATATTGTTTATGAAGTTAAAACAGATGATGGAAATTATTTTTTTAGATTTCCAAGAGATGAGTTTTGGTCTAGAACAATAGTAAAAGACTATGAATTTACACAATACATATATGGAAAGACTAATTTTAATACAATTAAATTAGAACTATTCTATGACAATGGAAGACCTTTTAGTATGCATAAAAAAATAGAAGGTATACCTTTGGCAGAAAAAATGAATTCTTTAAATGATGAAGAAATAACTAATATTTCAACAGAAATCGCTCAGTTTATGAATGAGGTTCATAATTTAGACTACTCACAATCTAAAATATTTAAAACTAACAATATAGGATTAAAACTAAAAGATTTTTTAGATGAACTTTTATCTTTTCATATTACAGAAAAAAATAGAAAGTTTTGGAAAATGACGCCAGATATAACAGATGAATCAAATTGCTTAGTTCATGGAGATTTAAATTCTAGTAACATATTATTAGACGACAATAACCATATTGCAGCTGTTATAGATTTTGGGTTCGCAGGCTATGGAAATAAATATGATGATATAGCAAGAATAATAGGAAGATGCCCAAATAGTTTTAGAGAAAAAATAGTAAATAGTTACGAGGAATGTTCAAATATTAATTTAAGTGAACAAGTATTGAACGAAAATATTGAAACATGGAACAACATAGATAATGCATATATAGATTATATGAGAAAAATAGGAATATACAAATAAGTGTTGACAAATGCAAAAAAAGAATATAAAATACTTAAAATTGAATTTTGTTATGCTTTAAAAAGAAAAAATAGTAGTAAATTAATGTGCTATAAAGAGAGATAATGGTTGGTGAAAATTATTTAGCAGTAATTTATGAATTACGCTTCTTATAGTAACAAACGTGAGTAAAGTAATAAGGTAATACTTTTTAAGTATTATGAATAAAGGTGGTACCACGGGTAGCTAGTCTCGTCCTTTAAATAAGGATGAACTAGCTATTTTTGTTAAGAGGAGGAATTTAAAATGAAACTATATGATGATTTAAAATGGAGAGGTTTAATAAAAGATGTTACATCTCCAGAGCTAGAAGAAAAATTAAATAATGGAGGAATGACTTTCTACATAGGCGCAGATCCAACAGCAGAAAGCTTACATATTGGACAATTCCCTACATTTTTAGTAGCAGAAAGACTAAGAAGAGCAGGACATAAACCAATTATTTTAGTTGGTGGAGCAACTGGACGTGTAGGAGACCCAAGAGGAACAGGAGAAAGAGAAAAGGCAGATATAAAAGTTATAGAAAAAAACTTTGTAAAAATACAAGCTCAAATGAAAAAACTATTTGGAGAAGACACTATAGTTGTTAATAACTATGACTGGTTTAAAGATTATAACTACATAGACTTTTTAAGAGACGTTGGAAAATACGTTAATGTAGCATATATGATTAATAAAGAACTAGTAAAAAGACAAATGGAAGTAGGTATTTCATATGCTGAATTTTCTTACATGTTAATACAAGGATATGATTTTAAATACATTCATGATAATTATGGAGCTACACTTCAATATGGTGGTTCAGATCAATGGGGCAACCTAACAACAGGAATAGAACTTATAAGAAAACTTAACAACGAAGAAGCATATGCATTTTCAGTGCCATTAATTGTAGACTCAACAGGAAAAAAACTTGGAAAAAGCTATGGAAATGCATTATGGCTTGATGAGAATAAAACATCTAGCTATGAAATGTACCAATACATACTAAATTTTGAAGATGTAATGATAGAAGAATATTTAAAAAAATATACATTCTTAAGCAAAGAAGAAATAGAAGATATTATGAAAGAACATAATGAAGCTCCACATTTAAGAATTGCACAAAAACGTTTAGCAGAAGAAGTAATTAAATTTATACATAGTGAAGAATCATATAATAGAGCAGTTAAAATAACAGATGCACTATTTAAAGGAGAATTTGAAACATTAAGTAAAGAAGAGTTAGAAGAAGCATTTAAAGGAAAAGACGTAAAAAATATAGAATTGGGAAAAAATATTGTTGATACACTTGTAGAAATGAAAGTAGCATCTAGCAAAAGAGAAGCAAGAGAATTTATAAATAATAATAGTATTGAAATAAGAGGAAACAAGGTAAACGATATAAATAAAACAATAGAAGAAAATGACCTAATTCATAATATGTATTTAGTTATAAAAAGAGGTAAAAAGAACTACTATGTAGCAATAGTGAAATAGGAGTTATATAGATAAGTCACAGAGGGCAGGTCTTATGCCTGCCCAAAATACTAGCAAAAATAAAATTAAAAACTTTTCCAAATCTTTTGACTTTTTCCAAATTTTGTAGTATAATTAATACAGTTGGAAAAGAGATAAAATATGATTCTAATACATAACAAGAAAGCAAAAAAGTCCTACGGAATCTTATTTTTTTAGTCCTAAACTATGTCTTTTGAAAGGAGTGACTTACATGTTTAATGTAGGAGATTTTATAGTATACCCAATGCACGGGGCAGGAACAATAGATGCAATAGAAGAGAAAGATATTTTAGGAGAAAAACAATCATATTATATTCTAAAAATGCCAGGTGAAGTTAAAGTAATGGTACCAACTAATAAAGCAGAACAAGTTGGAGTTAGAAGTATAATAGATAAAACATCAGCAGAAAAAGTTTTTTCAATTCTAGAAGAAGACGAAACAGAAATGTCTATGAATTGGAACAAAAGATATAGAGATAATATGGAAAAAATGAAAAGTGGAGATATTTATGAAGTAGCAGATGTTGTTAGAAACCTAAGTTTTAAACAAAAAGAAAAAGGTTTGTCAACAGGCGAAAAGAAAATGCTACTTAATGCAAAACAAATTTTAGTAAGTGAACTTGTGTTAGCAGAAAAATCTTCATATGAAGAAATGGAAAATATAGTTGATAACAAAATAAATCAATCATTTAAAGAGTTTAGAGTTGACGAGGAATCACCATTAACAAATGTGGTAAATAAATTTATACCTTTTAATGAAGATTAATAATACTAAAAGAGAATTTTTAAAAGTTCTCTTTTTTTTGCCATTAAACTGGTGTACATAAAGAAGGATTTAACGAATATCTGTCGAATAGTATAATATATTAGGAAAGGTTTGAAATAATGGTACGATATAGTGAAGAATTAATCGAAGAAGTAAGAAATAGCAATGACATAGTAGATATAATATCACAATATGTAGTATTAAAAAGAAGCGGTAGAAATTATTTTGGATTATGTCCATTTCATAAAGAAAAATCGCCTTCTTTTTCTGTTTCACCAGATAAACAAATTTTTCACTGTTTTGGATGTGGCGCAGGAGGAAATGTATTTCACTTTATAAGTAAAATTGAAAATGTTAATTTTGTTGAAAGTATGCAACTTTTGGCAGATAGAGCTGGAATTACACTTCCAACACTAGATAATAGCGAAGACAGCAAAAAACAATATTTAAAATCAAAAGTATATGAAATAAATGAAATCGCTGCCCAGTTTTACCACGAAAATTTGTACAAACCTACTTCTAAACCAGCACAAGATTATGTAAAAAAAAGAAGACTAGATAATAAAACTTTAAAAGCATTTCAAATAGGTTATGCAGGAAGGTACAACGAACTTTACCAAGAGTTAGTTAAAAGAGGCTATAAAGAAGAAGAAATTTTGGCTTCTAGTATGGTGCTTAAAAATGATGATGGCAAATTTGTAGATAGATTTAGAAAAAGATTTATGATACCAATACGTGATGTTAGAGAAAAGGTAATAGCATTTGGGGGAAGGGTTTTAGATGATTCAAAACCTAAATACATAAATTCACCAGAAAATATTGTGTACAGTAAAGGAAGAAACTTGTTTGGACTTAATGTAGCTAAAAGAAATCCTATGGATAAAATAGTAATTGTAGAAGGATATATGGATGCTATATCTTTATATCAAAGAGGAATAACTAATGTTGTTGCATCTTTAGGAACTGCACTTACAGAAGCACAAGGTAGACTTCTTAGAAGATATGCTAACAAAATAATAATATCTTATGATTCAGATGCAGCCGGACAAACTGCTACAATGAGAGGATTAGAAATTCTTCAAAATCTTGGATATGATGTTAGAATTTTACAGTTAGATGATCCAAATGTAAAAGACCCAGATGAATATGTATTAAAAAATGGCAGTGGAAGATTTAACTTGTGTGTTGATAAAGCAATTTCTTTAGTAGAATTTAAAGTGAAAATGCTAAAAAAATCAATGACAACAGACACAACTAGCGATAAAATTAAATTTTTAAATGAAGTTGCAAAAATACTTGCTAGAGTTGATAATAATATTGAAAAAGAAGTATATATTGAAAGGATTTCAAAAGAATATAATGTATCTAAAGAAGCAATATATGCTCAAACAAATAAACTACAATATTCAAATTCTGTCGGAGAAAAAATATTAGAAAAGCCAAATTTGGTTATAAACACTCACAAAAAAAGTGAAAATTCTGAAATTTCTGAAGCTGTTATAAAAAGAGAAAATATGGTTATTGCTATATTATTAACAGAAGGGATAAAACTATATGAAAAATTTAAACAGGTTATTACAGCAGACGAGTTTAAGTATCCGGTTAATAAAGAAATATTACAAAAAATTTATGATGAATTTGAAAAAGGAAATGACAATATAAACAGTATATTAGATAGTTTACAAGATGAGGAAATACTTAAACAAATAACAAAAATAATGGCAGACGACTACGATATTCAAGATATGAATAAAGCAGTTTTAGATGTAATAAAAATATACGAAAAAGAGAAAATAATAAGTAGACGAAATAAAATTTTAAGTTTGCTAGAAAATACAAATATAACAAATGATGAAAAAGCAAGTTTAGAAAAAGAACTTAGTGATATTATAATTAAGCTTGCAAGATTTAAGTAGGAGGTTAAATATAATGGGAAGAAAAAAGAAAGAAGAAATTGAAGAAAATAAAGTAGAAGAAAAAACAGTAAAAAAAGTTAGTTCTGACACAAAACCAAATAAAGAAGAAACTACAAAAAAAGATAATAAAGAAACACAACCACAAGAAAAAACATCTACTAAAAGTGAGGAAGAAATTAAAGATCAAGTAAAAGAAATAGTAGAAAAAGCAAAAGATGGAAATATAACTTATGCAGAACTTGCAACTAAATTAGATAGCATTAATCCAGATGAAATTAATACAGTGTTTGATAAATTCGAAGAACTTGGAGTAGACATATTAAAAGATGATTTTGAATCAGAGCCAGACTTAGATGATTTAAATGATATAGAAGAAGTTGAAGATCTTCAAAATATAAATTTAACTAATTTCGAAGGCGTAAATGTAGATGACCCAGTTAGAATGTATTTAAAAGAAATAGGAAAAATCCCTCTACTTAGTTTTGATGAGGAAATTGAACTTGCACAAAAAATATTAGACGGAGACGAAGATGCTAAAAAGAAACTTGCAGAATCAAACTTGAGATTAGTTGTAAGTATTGCTAAAAAATATGTGGGCAGAGGAATGTTATTCTTAGACTTAATTCAAGAAGGAAATATGGGACTTATAAAAGCTGTAGAAAAGTTTGATTATACAAAAGGATATAAATTCAGCACATATGCAACATGGTGGATTAGACAAGCAATAACAAGAGCAATTGCAGATCAGGCAAGAACAATAAGAATACCAGTTCATATGGTGGAAACAATAAATAAATTAATACGTACATCAAGATTATTACTACAAAGATTAGGAAGAGAGCCAAGCCCAGAAGAAATTGCAGAAGAATTAGAAATGCCTGTTGAAAGAGTAATGGAAATACAAAAAATTGCTCAAGATCCAGTATCTTTAGAAACACCAATAGGAGAAGAGGACGACAGCCATTTAGGTGACTTCATACAAGATGATGACTCACCTGCTCCACAAGATGCAGCAGCATATACAATGCTTAAAGAACAACTAGAAGAAGTTATGAATACATTAACTCCAAGAGAGGCAAAGGTACTTAAATTAAGATTTGGATTAGAAGATGGAAAAGCAAGAACACTAGAAGAAGTTGGAAAAGAATTTGATGTGACTCGTGAAAGAATAAGACAAATAGAAGCAAAAGCTTTAAGAAAACTTCGTCATCCAAGTAGGAGTAAAAAATTAAAAGATTATATGAACTAAAAATTAAAATAGTAGTCTAATTTAAGACTACTATTTTAAATTACATAAAAGAATATACAAAAAAATGTAATGCACTAGCAATTATACATGCAATATGGAAAATAGAATACATCCATTTATGATTTCTTCCTAATTATCACTTCTCCTTGAATTTAAAATTAATTTTAATTCTTCATTTCTTTTTACTTTATTTGTAGTAGCTTTTATTAAAGGCTCTTTAGATAATATCATATTTTTTATATATTTATACATAGGAAGAGTTTTATTAATTTCTTTTATTTCATTCCATATAATATATTTTAAATCACTTTCAGAGGCTTCAGGATATTTATTCTTTACAATGTTTTCGTCATATACAACTTTAACAGAAATTTTAACATCATTTGCATCTTCTGGATTTGGTAAGCCAAAAACCATACATTCTGAAACATCATCTAGTTTGTTTATTAAAGTTTCAAGTTCCTCTGGAAAAACTTTTTTACCATTTTTCAAAACAATAAGATCTTTTTTTCTTCCAGTAATAAATAAGAAACCTTCATCATCAATATAACCTAAATCTCCTGTGTAAAACCATTCATTTTTTAAAACTTCATTTGTTTTATCTTCGTTATTGTAATATCCAAGCATAACATTTGGACCTTTTACAACGATTTCGCCAACTCCTTCATAATCTTTATTTATAATCTTAACAATAGTGCTTTGCATAGGTTTACCAACAGAACCATAACGCATATTTAAATCAGATTCAGCCGAAATTACAGGCGAGGTTTCAGTTAAGCCATAACCTTGAACAAGTTTTATACCTATATTATTAAACCATTTTTCAATTTCAACACCTAAGGGAGCACCACCAGAAACAATAAATCTCATACCACCTAATTGATTAATTATATTTTTGAATAATTTTCTTCTTATGTCTATATGAAACTTTAATAAAAAATTGCTAATTTTTATAGCAGTATTTAATAATTTCTCTTTACCTTGTTTTTTTATTTCTTTCATAATAGTCAAATACATTTTTTCTATTAATACAGGAACTCCAACAAAAAATGAAACATTATATTCAACTAAATTTTGTTTTATATACTTTAAACCATCAGGAAAAACAGTTTTTAATCCGGTGGCAAGCATGACTAACATTCCAGTTGAACCAAAAATATGATGAAATGGGAGAAATGCAATATTAATATCGCTACTACGAAAATCTTCTACACATTGCATGTCATATATGTTATTTGCAATTCCTTTTTGGTTTAACATAACTGCTTTAGATTTTGATGTTGTTCCAGAAGTAAAGAGCAATATACTCATTTTATTTGAATCAACATTGTGCTCAATAAAAGAGGAATTGTCTTTATTTATTTCTTCTTTACCTTCGGATAATAAATCGTAAAAATATAAAAAATCGGGATTTTTTTCAGTACAAATAAAATGTTCTATTTTAGTTTTATTATTATTTTTTATTTCTAATATAGAAGCTTCTAGGCTTTTATCAAAAATAATAGCTGATACCTCACTTCTAATTAAGGAATCTTCTAATTCACCTGTTTGCAGTCCTTTGTCTAAAGGAACAGAAACAATACCTCCGAAGTAAATTAGCCATATGCGCAACTACCCATTCATAACTGTTATGACCAATTACAGCAATTCTTTTATTTTCTAAACCAAGTGAATATAGTCCAGTTCCGAAACAATTTATATCTACTAATAAGTCTGAATAAGAATGATTGATATATTTAGTGTTTTTACCATCTTTAATTTTAGATGTAAAAGCAATATTATTTGGGTAAATATTAACTGAGTGATATATAAGTTCTTTTATATTTTCAAATTTAATAATATTTTTCTTTTGCATTGTTACCTCCTAATATATTGAACGTTATTATCTAGTATTTAAAACTATTATAGCTTATTAACAAAAACCTGTCAATATAATATATACATTTTATTCATTTGCTATTTTATACATTTGATACAGTTGAAATAATATGTAAAATATGGTAATATAATATTGAATTTTGCCAAAAGGAGAATAATAAAAATGCGAATAGAAGCAGATGATTTAATGAAATATCATTGCCCAAGATGGAATGAACTACCACAAATAGATTTGTATATCGATCAAGTTATATGTGTTTTACAAGATAATTTATCTATATTCTCAAAAGATAAAGAAACACCAATTATAACTGCAAGTATGATAAACAATTATGTAAAGCAGGGAATAATAGATGCTCCAATAAAAAAGAAATATAATAGACAACAAATATCACACTTATTTGTTATATGTATATTAAAAAGGTTAATGAGTATATCAGAGATAGATGATTCTATAAGAACAATAAAAAAAATATGTACAGTTGAAGATGGATATAATAAGTTCTGCAAGGAATTAGAAAATGCATTAAAAAAAGCATTTAATCCTGAACTAGAAATAGAAAATAATAATAAAGAAGAAGATACAAGAGAATATGAAACATTAAAAGCAATGGTAACTGCATTTGCAAATTGTATACTTGTAGATAGACTTATATTATTAAGAAAAAAAAATTAAAAATAATAATGCTGGAAAATAGATAATTTTGTCATTTAAAAGTCATTTTGAATATGTTATAATTATTATAAAGTATAAAAGGAAAAGTAGTGTTGAAAATGAAAAAAATAATAAAATTAATTGTATTTTTAATAATTATAATTACACTTAGTGTTTCTATACCTTTTGTGGTTAAAGGATATAAAATGTATACTGTTGCATTAAATGAAGTTAGTATAGAAGAAAAAAAGAATGAGATTCAAAGCAAAGAAAGTTATACTAGTCTTTCCGAATTGCCACAAATATATAAAGATGCAGTACTAGCTGTAGAAGATCATAGATATTACAAACATGGTGCAATAGACATAATTTCAATAGGCAGAGCAATTATAACAGATATAAAGGCTAAAGAGTTTGTTGAGGGAGGAAGCACTATAACACAGCAATTGGCAAAAAACTTATATTTTACTCAGAAAAAAGAAATAGAAAGAAAAATAGCAGAAATTTTTATGGCATATGAAATGGAAAGAACTTTAGATAAAGATACAATATTAGAATTATACTTGAATTCAAGTTATTTTGGAAACGGATATTATACAGTAAAACAAGCAAGTAGAGGATACTTTAAAAAAGAACCTAAAGAAATGACAAGCTATGAAGCAACACTTCTTGCAGGTATACCAAATGCACCATCTGTATATGCTCCAAATAAAAACTTAAATTTAGCTAAACAAAGACAAAAACAAGTTATAAATAAAATGGTTAAATATAAATATTTAACACAAGAAGAAGCAAATAAAATTTTAAAAGAAGATTAAAAAATAAAATCACTGTATATAATGCATATATAGTGATTTTTAATATAATAGGAAAATTATTATTATATTAAAAGCTATAATCGCTAGTCATTTGAGCTTTTCTCTTTTTAGTCGAAAACTCGAATCAGGCTAGAACAATACAGATGCAGTAATTAATCTAAATAATTGCAAAATTTCTTATGGAAGTAATATTTTAATTAGTAGTATAGGCACATCTGAATGGGGAAACAATGGAACAAATGGAGGTAATGTTACTTTAAATGCAAGTAAACAAACTTTAAATGGAATTATGTATGTAAAAAAATGTTGGAAATAGAAGTAAACTACACAATTTTGTAACCAAGCATAAATAATAAACATAATATATAATGCGAGGTGAATAAATTGGATTGGTTTGAAAATTTAAATCATGTATTTCAGGCTTTAATTGCTGGAACTTTTACATGGGGAATAACTGCATTAGGGGCACTTGTGGTTTGCTTTTTTAAAGAAATGAATAGAAAAGTATTAGATACAATATTAGGATTCAGTGCCGGAGTTATGATTGCAGCATCATTTTGGTCTTTATTAGCACCATCAATAGACTTATCAGCCGAGCTTGGATACATAGCATGGCTTTTACCTGCATTAGGATTTATAATTGGTGGAGTTTTTGTTTTAGTTTCCGATAAATTTTTAGATAAAACACTAAAAAATAAGACAGATTCTAGAGGCACTAGTTCATTAAAAAGAGTTATATTATTAGTATCTGCTATTACAATTCATAATATTCCTGAAGGAATGGCAATAGGAGTGGCATTCGGAGGTATTGCAAGCAATATTCCAGGAGTAACTTCAATTGGAGCTTTAATGCTTGCTTTAGGAATAGGTATACAAAACTTTCCTGAAGGAGCAGCAGTATCACTTCCATTAAGAAGCGAAGGATACACAAGATTTAAGAGTTTTATGATAGGGCAGGCATCAGCATTAGTTGAACCAATATCAGCTGTTATAGGTGCAATTCTTGTAATTTATATAAGAAGTTTATTACCATTCTTATTAGCATTTGCAGCTGGTGCGATGATAACAGTTGTAGCAAGAGAACTGTTACCAGAGTCGGTGAAGGAAAATAAAAATTTAGCAACTTTTGGACTAATTACAGGATTTATTTTAATGATGATATTAGATGTAGCACTAGGATAAATAATATAAATATCTTTGTATTATACACTTAAGTTAAATAAAGAAAAAAACTTAAAAAGAGCAGATGATTGTACTTGTCAATTGTCTGCTTTTGTGATAATATAACGATATATAGGAGGCAAAAGCTATGACAATAGACGAACTAGATAAATACATTAATAATAAAATTGATAAAGAAGGAAAATTCCTTATTTTTACCTACTATGAAATAAGAGTAAAAATGAATTTAACAAAAGAAGAAGCTATGGTTGTAATAGATCTAATAAAAAGAAAACTAACAAATAATAACTATTCTGTTTTATTTCCAGGCGATATATACTACAAGAATAGTCAACAAGTTAGAGTAAAAGAAAACGAATTATTAGTAGCAATTAAAGAATAAAAGAAACAATATTTCAATTCTGAAGTATTGTTTCTTTTATTTATATAAAAAGGTTAAGTTACTTTAGACAGTGTATATTTGCGAATCAAAATGCATATGTGACTAAGTCACTTTTTCTATAAATTCATAAAGATTTTTAAATTCATATCCTTGATGTCTTAAATATTCAATAGATTCTTTTAAAACATCATATGTTTTATTTACATCACCTGTATCATGCATCAAAATTACTAAAGTATCTTTACCTTTTATACTTTTCTTTAAATTTGATAATAGTTGTGCAGTAGAGTACTTTTTTTCAGAGTCTTTGTTTAAAGCATTCCAATCTAAGTAGTTATAATTTATACTAACTAAAGAAGGCAATAAAGCTTTCTTTTTTCGTCTATAAATTGGGGACATAAATCCATTTGGAAATCTAAAAACATGAGAACTGTATGTTTGAGCACCTATAGCGTTTGCTATTTCTTTATCTGTATTAATAATCTCATTTATAAAATCTGTGCTGCTTTTATAAAGTAAATTTGAATTATGAGAATAACCATGATTAGCAATAAAATGGCCTTCTTGATATGCTCTTTTTACGATTTCTGGGTTTTCTTTTACATGTTTTCCAAGTACAAAAAAACTTGCAACAACATTTTCTTCCTTTAAAATATCCAAAATTTTTGGAGTTACAATAGAACTAGGACCATCATCAAAGGTTAAAAATGCCACTTTTTCCTTACTAGTAAGTAGAAAATTTAAATCGTTATATGCTGGCTTGCTATATACAACAGTGCTACTACATATTTGATAATCTCTGATATTATAAAAAAAGAAAAATGAAGTTAGAATTAAAACAAATAAAATGATATAAATAAAATATTTTCTTATAACTAAAATTTTCATAACATCACTTAGTAAAATGTATGTGTATTTACTTAAAATATGCTGAGAGATGAATGAAGATAAATACAAAAAAAAATTAACTTATAGCTAATCTTCTTCTGGTGCCATTCCGCAACAGGTATGCGAAAAATTATGCATTTATTTATCATTTTATAAATTCAATTTACTACTGCTAATTTAACATAACTTTTTATGTTTTGCAAGGATAAAATACAGATATTTTTCAATTTTTTATATTGCAAAAGAAAATATTAATATGATAGAATTACCCCGGTAATGTTTTTATTACAAAGAAAGGAGGAATGCTTATGAAAATATTAACATGGAATGTAAATGGCTATAAATCTGCATATGAAAAAGGAGACTTGAAAAAAATTTTGAATTCAAATTATGATATTATATGTTTGCAAGAAGTTAAGAATTCAGATATTGATGCTATAAAAAATACAATTCCTAATTCATACAATACATACTTTAATGAGTGTAAAAGAAAAGGGCACAATGGAGTTATGGTTCTTTCAAGGGATAAGGCAGAATGTGTTGATTATACAATACAACATGAAAGATTTGACAATGATGGAAGATTAATCAAATGCGAATTTAAGGATTTTATATTATTCAATTTATATATGGTTCACGGTGGGAGACAAAAAGAAAATCTTGAGTATAAGTTAGAAGTTTGCGATATAATTGAGAAAATTATAAAAAACGAAAACAAAAATATAATAATTGCTACAGATTTTAACATAGCTCATAATGATATCGATTTGGCAAGACCAAAACAAAACCATAAAAATATAATGTTTACTGATGATGAAAGAAAAGTTGTGGACGATTTTATAAATTTAAACCTTATAGATGCCTATAGAACATTAAATAGGAATGGAGAGGAGTACACATGGTATCCATATGCCTTTGATGCTCGAAACAGAAATTTAGGATGGAGAATAGACTATTTCTTTGTTAGTAAATCTATGCAAGAATGCATAAATAATGTTAAAATATACAAAGATATCTATGGTTCTGATCATGTTCCAATGGAAATTAATATAAAGGAGACAAAAAGATGAGTAACGATATTGAAATAGAAATTAAGATAAAAATAAACGAAGAGAAATTCAACGAATTAAAAGAATTCTTTAATTCAAATGCTACATTTGTAAAGGAAGTTGAACAAAAAGACGAATACTTTACAAGCAAATTTGAGGATTTTACAAAAGAAAAATATCCATATAAGTGGTTAAGTATAAGAGAACGCGGGGAAAAGAAAATATTAAATTATAAACATTTTTATCCTGAAAAAGAAGAAATACATTTATACTGCGATGAATATGAAGTAAATATTGATGATGTAGATAGAATGAAGAAAATATTTAATGAATTGAATATAGTTTCGTTTGCTTTGATACATAAAAATAGAAATACCTATATGTACAAAAATGATAAATATGAAATAGCATTAGATAGAGTAGAAAATTTAGGATATTTTATAGAAATAGAAGTTAAGAAAATAGAGATGGATATTGAAGAAGAAAGAAAATTACTTGACGATGAAGCAAAAAAATTGCATCTTAACCTTGACGATGTTGATCAAAGAGGGTATCCATTTTATTTCATAAAGAATCAAGACTGATTCTTTATGAAATATTTTTCAATAAATTTTCTAGCTGGAAAAGAAATAAAATTATCAATGTAGGCTAGCTGCAATTGAATTTCAGGCAGTTTAAATGTAGTAGGTACTTCGTATAGCATTTTATTATCTAACTGGTATTGTATAGAATCTTTTAAAAGCCACGCTATACCGAAGTCTTCCTTTACAAATTGAACTGCCATTTCAGTTGAATACGATTCAACTGATGGAAATATTGTTATTTCTTGTTTTGATAGTAATTCGTCAAACATTAATCTATTTGATGTAGATTTGTTTGGCAATATAAAATCAAAATTCATATAATTATTTTCGGTAATTGACTCATTTAAATTATTTTTTGAAACAAAGCATGTTTTACTTCTATTTAAATTCACAAGAGTTATTCTATTGGTGTTTTCAATTGGAAAACTATCAATTATAAAGTCAAGGGAATTATTTTCTAATAAACTTATCATAGAATTAGTTGATTTACTCAAAATGTGAAATTTTATATTTGGATGAAATTTATGGAATTCACAGATTTTGGGCATTACTAAGGTAGTTCCTATATGTGTTGGAACTCCAATATTAATATCACCAAAAATCAAATTATGAGAATCCTGTAAGAGCTTTTCTCCAACAAGTATATTATTATAAGCTTTTTTTATATGAGAAATAAGTATTTCCCCTTCTTTTGTAAGAATGCTTTGGTTATAATTCCTTATAAAAAGTTTTGCATTTAAATTTTCTTCTAAAGTTTTAATTGCGTAACTTACAGCAGGTTGTGTTATGTGTAAATTATTAGCGGCTTTTGAAAAACTTTTACAGTCTGCTACTGCTAAGAAAATTTTATACAAGTTCAAGTCTATATCATTATATTTCATAATTATCTCCTCCATTTGTAAGAAATTTTAACATAATTAGTAAAGCTTTTCAATACCATTATAAATACTATTTATAATTATATAAAAAATAATAATTTGACTTTATCAACGATTGAAGGTATTATACAATTATAAATTTAAGGAGGTAAGAGAAATGTATTATCAAATGGATCAAAAATTTAAGGACTACTACAAAAAGAATTTAAGACAGGTTTTTCTATATTTAGTAGATGATTGTAATTTAAGGTGTGTTCAATGTCTGTACAAATTAGAAATAGGATTTCAAGTAAAAAAGAAAGAAATCGATATTGAAGATGCAATTAAGTTAATTAGTGATTTTAGAGAAATGGGTGCAATTAAACTTACTCTAATGGGTGGAGAACCAACTTTATATGGAATTAAAGAAAATAATGAACCATTATTAAGATTAATTAAAACAGCTAAAGAATTAGGTTATGAGTATGTTAGAATTGATACTAATGGTCAGTTTAATAGTGAATTATTATACAAGCCAGAATTTAAAATGCTTGATGAAGTTACTTTTAGCTTGGATGGACCGACAAAAGAAATTAATGACCCAATAAGAGGAGCAAATTCATTCGATAAGTGTGTTGCTAACATAAGATTGGCTAAAGAACTTGGATATAATATAGATATTACTTCATGTATAAGTAAGTCTATGATTGAGAGAGACGAAAATGGTAATTTATATTTAGACAGAATGATAAGGTTTGCAGAAGACTTAGGAATAGAAAGAATAAATTTTCATGATTTATTTAAATCAGGTGTTCCACGAGACTTCTTTAGTGGAAGTATTGATATAAGCATTGATGAATGGTTTAGTGTATGGGGAGAAATTCAAAAGAAAGTTGAAAATAATGAATACTCTATTCCAGTTAGAATACCACAATCATTTACAACAAGAGAAGAATTTGAAAGCAATCCCAAATATTATGGTTATTGTTCATGTAAATTAGGAGAAAGAGCATTAGTGCATCCTAATGGAATAATTCGTGTTTGTTCATTAATGATAGGAACTCCATATGGAATAGCAAGATATTATGATAATAAAATAGAATGGGACAATTCACCAACAAATGAATTATTAGGACACGAAATGGATAAAGATACTCCTTGTACAAACCAAAACAAGAGGAACAAATTTGGAAAGTTCGTTCCTACTTGTGTATCTTTTAAACCTAAGCAAAATGAATTTATATGGCAAAATCAACTAGAGTGGGAAAAAAGAAAAAATAGGGAATAATTATTCGAAAAGTAAAATAAAAACACAGCATCAATTTACTGTGTTTTTATTCACTTAAAAATTTAAAATGCTATTATAATATACGCGATTTATTGTAATTTGTGTTACTTCTTGCTTGGCAAATCTCTGCAAGTTTCAATTACAATTTCTTTTAATGTTTCTTTATTATCTATACCATCTACTAAATACATAAGTTTAGCACTTTTATAAGGTATTTGCTCTTGCATATTGTATTTTTTATTGCTATTAACTATTTTTACAAGTAATCTATTATCATATATTCCTCCAAATAAAACACTATTATAATATAATAAATATTCGCTCATCATTGCTTTACAAGTTATATTATCTAATAAATCTAATTGTTCTAATATAAAGTCTTTATATTCCTTTGTTGTTGCCATTTTACTACCTCCAAAATTGTAATTTGTTATTCTTTTACAAATTTATCAATTACAAAATAAACAACAATCATAATTAAAGATATTGCTAATCCTATATAAAATTCAGGAAAAGCAAAATTAATGCTATTTTGTATGCTCATTTCTCCTGTAATAGTTAGTATATGCCAAGTTAAGAATTGATAAATTTCAGAAATAACAATACCTACTACACCTAAAATACTTAATATCTTATTTACTTTAACATTTTTAAAAGATACCCATACACCTATTATAAATAACAACACAGATACAAGTCCTATTGGATTAAATAAATTACCTAAACCTGATATTTCTTGAACGCCTCTAGCTCCTCCATATTGATTTAATAACATTGGCAATAAACTTAAAACAAATGCAATAGATAATATGATTTTCTTTTTCACAAAACACATCTCCTTTACAACTTACTATCTTGTGTTTTGATTATATCATAGAAAACAAGTAATTTCCAACTTCATATTTGCCCTATCTATGTAAGTTGTTGAAATGATTAACATGATTTTTTCTCAATTTTACTCAAATAAAAAGCATATATTTTATTGTTTGCTACATTCATGAGTTTAGCTAATATTATACTTAATCCGATTACTAGAATAGCATATATATAATCGATTCTACAATAATAACAAGGATTTCTCAATAAATACATAACTAATCCGTGATATAAATAGATTTCAAAAGATATATTTCCTAAAAAAGTAAATACCTTATCATTTAATCTTACTTTTTCTAATATATTAAACAACATAAAAAGTAATATTATACAAATAATGTTCATATTTATAACAGGAATAGGTTGCTTCATTATATCATCTGCTAGGTTTGTATTGTTTATTATATCCATAGCAGCATATTCACTTGTGAAAAATTGAAATCCTATTATTACAAATAATATAATTAAAAGTATTATTGCATATCTAATTATTTTATTTTTGTCTTTTAATGTTATGGCATATCTTTCTTTATAACTTGCCCAAAATATACCTATAAAAAATGCAAAGCAAGAATTAACCCACCAATTATTAAAACCTAAAACATTATTGACAACTATGCAATATAAGATAGTTCCACCAAATACTGCAATATTTATCATTTTCTTCTTTTTTAAAAACTTAGCTGACAAATAAAAGACTACATATAAAATAATAATTGCTAACACATACCACGAAAATCTTACAATTGGTTCTCCTTCAACTAAAGAATTAAAAATTTTTCTAGGGGTTAGTTGTCTAGTTAATAGATATGCTAAACCAGTAAATATAATTGCTATTATATATGGTATAACTATTTTCATTATTCTTTTATTCAAAAAGTCTTTTAGGTAACTTTCTTTTTTTAAATAGCTTGTCATTAATCCATATCCCGAATAAAAGAAAAATGCTGAAACCGCAATAATTCCTATTATCGTAAGTATTTTAAATAGAATTACATCTTTTATATAGATAGACAAGTGGTGCATTATTATCAATATTGCCAATAATCCCTTTATTTTATTACTATTATATTTATCCAATACATCATTATTTGAATTGAAAATAGATTTTCTTTTTATTATTAGGCATATAACTCCTATTAAAAATATTATATCTACTATGTTAATGTTAAATATTGCTACATCATTTGATAGTGGATAAATACTGTCTGATTTTATTGTTGGTAACATATAATTTGTTCTCCTATTACTACTAATAAACATATATTAAAGTAAGCGATAACTTACTATATCTTTTAAAAAATTCTATCACAACTATCTCCATAAAGACAATACTTTTAGAGAAAATTTGTAATTTGTTTAAGAAAAAATTATTTCATTGTAAACTGTTTCCTCAGCACATTTCTTATAGTTGTTCATTAAGCCAACCCACAGTAACTGATTTGTTTGTTTTAATTCTTCGTCTGTATTTTCTCGTTCAGCCATTGACTTAATAATTCTATTAACTCTTTCAGTTGCTATTTTATCTATTTCAAATAGGTGATTACGTAGTGTACCATTCATCAATAATTCGGCATATAAGCCTTGATTATGAGCTTTAATATAATTTAACCTTGCTCTACCATATTTGCCTAAAATTTCATTTTCATAACATTCTTCATTATTTTCAACATCTTCTTTAGCTTTTTGTTTTTTTAGTTTAGTAGCTTCTTCAAGAGATAATCCTTTTACTAAATAGTATTCTGGATAAAAGTAATCGCCATCTCTCTTATACCAAAATCCGTTATCTTTATCATATAATTCATTTTTTAATTCTTCCATAATTCAATCTCCTTTCAAATTTTATCTTGCGTCATTTTTATTTCTAGCTCTTTTGCAAATGTCCGCATCTTCTTTAAGTTCAACCCTTTTATTAAGGTTGTTTGCAATTTCATAATCATCATCACTAAAAATTCCGTTTCTATATAAGTCATCACTTACAATTTTGTAGTTTTCGTCTTTGTCGTAGTTAATTCTATTTTGAAAGTGTTTCAAGTTTTTCTTTTTGCTCTCCTAAACTAAATCCTTCTCTTACTTGATCCTCCGTACTTACACGAATATAAATTCCTGCAACATTCTTTTTTTCAGTGTTATTTTGTTCATTATATTCCATCAAATAACCTCCATTCTCTAACAAAAAAGGCGTTAGACTAGCTTATTTGCTAACTAACACCTTTTTTACGTTATACTTTACAAAAACAAAAATAACTTTTAGTATCAGTTAGCCTTGATAAATTCTCTTAAACTTGAGAGTGGATATTGATTAGTTAAATCATTTATGTAGAAATAATCGTGATAATTAAAGAATAAATATGTTTTACCTTTAATTTCAACCTTATGTGGTTCTACATAAGCAATATTAAACTTTTCAAGTCTTCTCAAATTACCGTTTCTTATCTTTGGTTCACAATTACTAAAAGTGCAAGCCCATTTGATTTTTGAACGTAATTCATTTTCCATAGTTATTTCTCTTTCAATCGTAGAAATCATATCACATAAACCTCCTTTTTTCAATAGTTTGAGGCTATTTTTGCTTTTTTGTGGGATTATCGTGCCGAAAAAAGAGCAAAAAAATAAGCCGAAGTAAATCGACTTTTTAGTGATATTCTTTTTGGATCTTTTTGAACTCGCTTATAGCAATGCTTTTTACGAGTTCGAGTAAATCCACCTTTGGTGCGGATGAGAGGACTCGAACCTCCACGCTTTTGGCACTGGTTCCTAAGACCAGCGCGTCTGCCAGTTCCGCCACATCCGCATATTTGATAACAATAATTATCTTAACATATAATAATAATATTTGTCAATACATTTTAAAACAAATATTAAAATTTCATGTAATATATTTAGATGCAAAGTGTTAAAGAATAACATATTAAAAATAATTGTATAATTTTTAATAAAAAACCGAAAAAAGTGTAGTTTAGAAATATATAGTACTCATTAAAATATATCTAGTGAGCGCTTTTTTATAATGTAAATAAAATAACCGATGGAATAGATACAATTGTAAATGTAATGGATATAGCAGAAATTCCTAAGCTTGAGGAAAAAGACGAGCAATCACTTGAGGTACAAGAGGTAAACTTAGAAAATGAAGCATTTGAAAGACAAGGAAAAGTAGTTTACAACGGCTCTGACAAAGCACCTAATATATCTGTAGGTGAATGTCAATGGGGACGGAGTTTTTTGACAACTAAAAAAATCAAAATATATAAGAAATTTCGACAAAGTTTTAAAAATAATATAATCTGATTGAAATTAAAAACAATTTATTTTAAGAAATTGGTTATATTTAGATACAAATTTTAATCAAATTATTGACAATGATTAAAAAATAATATAAATAGAAAAGTAAATGAAGAATTTAATTGATAATAAATGTACTAGGAGTGAAATATGAATAAAGATGAGTTTATGAGATATGTATCTAAAGAATTAGAACATGGTAGAGATGTAGATTTTGAATATAAAATTAATGGAATTCCTTATAAAATAAAATTTTTAGCTGCCAATATGGATATAGGTATTAATATTCCAAGTATTCTTGCTATTCCGTTAACAAATAATACAAATAGCCAACTTGTAGTAGAATCTAATAACTTAGAAAGTGAAAATTTACAAAATATTTTAGAGCAAGGATCTGAAACAGCAATAAAATTAGCTCAATTAACAAGAAATTTGCCAAGCCCGATTGTTGTTCCATTAATACCAAGCTATAAAGATTATCCATATTTGCAACAATTATCCCAAGCATGTTTTAGTCTTTCTAGTGACGATAGAAATTATAGAATAGATGAGCAAGTGGTTAGAATTATTGGTAAATCAAAAAACATTTTAGAAAAAGAAAAAAGATTACTTGTGAAGGATAGAATATTTTTAAATGGATATTCAAGCTCTGGAGTTTTTGCCCAACGATTTGCTTTATTACATCCAGATATTGTTGAAACTGCTTGTATAGGTGGTGCAAGTGGTAGTATTCCTATTCCAACAGAAAAATTAGCCTATCCATTAGGAATAGCTGATTATATATCATTGACAGGTAAGAGATTTGATCTAGAGAGTTATTCGAAAATTAAGTTTAGATATTATGTCGGAGAACTTGAAACTCAAAATAAATCTGACTCAAGATTTGATGATTTTGGTCAACCAGCCCCTATGCATGATATGAGTTATTTTGATAGAAGTGTGCCACCGGAAGTTGGAAAATGTCAAAGAAGTATTTTAGGAACAGAAATGTTTTCTAGAGCAAAAAAATCAATTCAAATATTACAAAGTTTAGGAATTGATGCTCAACACAAAATAATTCTAAGAAGAGGTCATAATAATATAAATGGTATAGGTGTCAATGAACTAGGGGACAAATTCGTTAATGATACTTATAAGAGTACTATTGAAAGCAGAAAAATGAATTACCGAATATAAAGATAATTGAATTCTTATTTTGCACTTGTAAAATTGATTTAAAATATGAAAGAACTTTATCATATTCTTCTTTTGTGGTATAATTATGAGTAGATGAAGATAATATTTCTAGGTTGAAAGGAGAATTAATTATGGGATTATTTGATATGTTTAAGAAAAATGATAAAATTTTGCCAGATAAAAATATTGAATTCAATAAATTTTATACAATAAAAAAACAAATTTTGAAAGAATCAGCAATTACATTTTTTACAAAAATTAAAATTAACTCAGGTACTTACAACAATGGAATTATAAGTGTATTAGATATTGGATTATCTAAGGAAATATCAGAGGTATGGTCGTGGAAATTTAATAATGTTTTTATTCCAATTATAATAACTTCATTCGGAGATATGTTTTTGTATAATAAAGAAAATAAATATTTTTATTATTATCAACCACAAATTGATGATTTGATTTGGATTACAAATGATGCAAGTGAATTTTTAAATAAATTTATGACAGTAAAAGAAACTAGAAATATATTATTGCATGAAAAAAAATTTAATAAAGTATGCTCTAATATCGGTTATTTAAAATATAATGAGGTATATATTTTAGTTCCTTGGATAATGCTTGGTGGTTATGATAAAATAGAAAATTATACAGTTGGTAATTTATTTGTATATCTTGATTTAGTTTCTCAAACTTTAATGAAAAAAATGACAAAAAAAGATTCACAAATTAATATGACAAAAGAAGAAATAATTGAAGCATTAAATAAATTTGAAAATTTTGGTATAGGATATATAAATTTATTGAAAAAAGCTTATCTTGATAATGGGTTGAGTGAAAAGTGGAATGATATAGAAAAAAATGCTTATGGTATTTCAAATGAAGATAAAAATAAACTTTTAAAAGAATATCCTGAGATTCCAAAAAATCTTTTAGAAATATTAAACAAAATTGATGGTACTCATTATAGAATATATAATAATAATAAAATTAATTATTATTTCTTTAGTTCTGATGTTTCTAACGGAGAATATCCCTATTTTTTATTATCCGCAGAACAAATATTAAATTCAAAGAATAATGCCTTGGATTATTATGATTATTTAATATCTAGAGAATATGAACATATATCTGTAAGTGATAAAATTACAACTAATAAAAATAATGTTAAATGGTTGCATTTTGCAGATTGTATGAACAACGGAGGAACTTCGCAATTATATATTGATTTTACACCATCGGAGAACGGAAAACTTGGCCAAGTTATAAGATATTTACATGATCCAGATGAATTAGAGGTAATAGCAGATAGTTTTGATGACTTTCTAGTTATGGTAATTGAAAATGGATTTAAATTCTTGAATGTATATAAGTAAAATTTATAATAATTAATAATAAATATAGGAGGATTGCTTATGAGATTATTTAGTAAAAATAATACTATTGATAAGACTAAATCTATAATAAAATACAAAGAATTTATTGATGGTTTAGTTCTTCGAAAAAACGGTGTAAAATCAAAATGGGTTAAAAATAAATCATATCCTGAGACAGACAATAATAAAAAAATAAATAAATTTTTATCTGAACTATCTGATAATCAACGTGAAATTCTAGCTGATATGTTAAATGATTCAAGGATTGGTGGCATACATGATACTCTAGCATATATTGATAATTTAATGGATATAAATAAAATAGATATAAAAATCGATTCAGTGCCTATATATAATAATGAATTTGAAAGTATGCATTTTGATTTTATTTGTAGATGTAATAATGATAAATGGCCAGATGAAAATCTTAAATAAAAATAATAAAGAATTTTTTAAACTTAAAGAAGGAAATTACATTTATTTTAAAGATGATAACTGGTATGAAAAAGAATTTGAAAAAAATGATGAATATACTACCTGGCTTTTCGAAATTGAAGATAAAATAATAAATGAAAACATAAGAAGAAACAAAAAATTAAGAAATGATTTATCAGGAATTATAATTAATAGAAAGTAATTGAAAGGAGGATTGCTTATGGGATTATTTGATAGGTTTAAAAAGAATAAAGAAAAGAAATTGTTAGATATACTAAATTTATTAAATTCTTCTAACATTTTTGAAGTTAAAAAAGTAATAGATAATAATAGTGTTACGATTTTGACAGATTACAAGCAATTTGCTTCGATAATAACAAGAGAATATAAAAATATAAAGTTTAATGTAATTCTTAAAATTTTATGTTTTTGTTATGAAAATAATATTGATGCTTTTTTATATTTGCTTAATTCTCTTATTAATATTAAAGACTTTACTGAAGATTTTGATGCTGAATGTTATAATTTACCAACAAAAATTAATTTAAAAAATGATATTCATAAAGTTTTGCTACCTTTTATAAACATTTTGAAATTTTATGATACCCCTAATCATTTAACAAATGATATTTTAAAAATATTTATCACAAATATAAACAATAAAAATGTTTTAACAGAGCAAGAACAAAATTTATTTATAAGTGTTTTAAATAATAAATTAAAAAAATCTTTTGATTATATTAATAGTGATTATGGTGATGAATTTATGTTAAATTTATTAACTCTAACTATCAAATTTAATAATAAAGAAACAATGAATATAATGAATCATCTTGAAAAAGAAAATCTTTCAATGATTTATAAAATACTAATAGCTAGAATTAAGCTACAAAATGGAATTGAGGTTTCAAAAAAAGAAATTGAAAAATATTTTACAAATATTTCTGATTCATATGCTACTTTTGAAATGCTTGAAAAGATTGGAAGAACCGATTTAATACCTGAAAAATATTTTGATATGCAAGAAGAACTTGCATTAGAAGCATTTGAACAATGGTTAGCTTTTCCAAGCGAATTAGGAGAACGACCTAAAACGATAAGAGTTTTAAAAAAAATGGAAACAGATGATGCTAAGGGGTTATTTTATGTATGTGCTTTTACTAGCGATTCAGATGAAAAAGAAATGATCGGAGTGACATATACGTATCCAAAAGGAAAAGCTACAACTATTACATTAAAAAGTGCTTTCTCAGAATTTGAAGAGCTAAAAAAAGACTATAAAAGTCAAATACAGCATATTTTAGATACAATAAATGATATTAAATTTTAATAAGATTAATTTGAAATATAACTAATTCTTTAGAAGAAAAAATATATTTATAGATGAAAGTTATACCTCTTGTTTGAAAGGAAAATTGATTATGGGATTATTTGATAAATTTAGGAAGAAT
>OIZL01000533.1_pt1 | contig 27570 bp, 23 predicted proteins | sample 1588541 | NCBI WGS metagenome assembly OIZL01 (sample SAMN03283285) | human gut metagenome | biome: human-associated habitat; material: feces | host: Homo sapiens | place: Peru | collected 2012 | reverse complement strand
TTAATATTCTGATCAGTATTCATAAGAATATATGATTTATTGGTAACATTAATATTGTATGACACTCCATAATATTTAGAAGTATGATCTTCTATATACATAACACGATTATTATTAATTAATTCTTTTAATACATTATATATTTTTAAATCATAATTCTTTAAAAATTCCATCGTCATATTAACAGATTCATAAATATTAATTTTATTTTTAAACATTGATTCATATATAGTTGGCTCATCATAATCATCAAATAATTCAAGCAGCAAATTTACTAATTCAGAATAAATTTCTTTATTTTTTATATCATTATTATTAATCTTATAATAGCATTCAGTCTCTCCATTATTCTTAATTACTAACTTAGTATTACTATCTATTTCATATACTGTCTGTTTATCATTAGTAGTAATACTATCAAATGTACTATCATTTTTATTACTGTTAATATTATTACTATTACTTATCTTTTTCTCTCCAGCACTATTTACGCGTGTCATTTCTTCTTGAGTATCTGCTAGATTAGTCTTCTTACTAGTACTATTATCACTAATACTAGTTGATACAACCGTATCATTACCACTTCCACCATTAACATAGCCTATAGCACTATTACCACTAGTAGTATTTGTATTATCATTATTATTTGTAGTAATAGTATCACCTAATTGTTCTACTCTATTACTTGCATCTGTTTCTAATCCTTCAAATACATATCCTATCTTAACCAATGATTCCATAGCCAAATTACATTTCTCTAAAAGTATACCCGTAGCATTAAGACTATCCCCTATAAAACTATTTATTTCTACTGGTATCTTTGTATCAGAACTAAATTCTACACTACCAATATCTTTTAACATACTAGTCTTACTAATTAATAATCTAGTATTATTAACTTCATCAATAACATAATTAGTGTCTGATACCAAAATACCACCATTAGTACTAACAGATTCTGCCACTCTAGGAATACTACTTAATCCTGTTAAATATCCATATCTATTAAGAATTATTGAAGCCATACTTCTAGATATCAAAGAAGATACTTCTGCTTGTGTTAAATTAACCCACTCTCCATCAGTATAATCACTAGCATTAGAATTAAGCTTCCATCTTTGAAAAACATAATCACCAGCATTTCTTAAATTAGCCGTCTTACCATCCAAAAAGTCATATACTCCATCATAATGTGTCTTAGAATTAACTCCCTGATGATTTTGACCAGTCATAACACATACAACATCTATCCCTCTACTTGTCAAATATTGAATAGGCTTATCAGAAGCATCATAATGATTAGCCTTCTCAAAAGTTAATATTGTAGTACCATTCTTCAAATATGCTGCTATATCTTCTTCACTAAGTCCACCAGATAAACTTTTACCTACTTTGTAGTCCAATGCTGAAGCATCATAAGACACAACTAACTGTGGAGGTAAATCAGGATTCTTTTTAAGGTGTTCTGCCGTTAAACAAAAAGCAGTCACTCCTCCATCACTAAATCCTTCAAAAGTTATATTCTTAGTAGATCCACCAACACTATTTACACAGTCATAAGTAACATCCAAAAGCATCTTAGCCTTATCTTCTTTATATACTGTAGACACACCTGTATACATAACGACTACTGAATCATTGCCATTTTTAGATAAATAATCAATTATTGGATTAATCGAAGCATTAACTTGATAATTATTTTCAGCAGCACCATGCATATAAGCATGTACTTGTGTTGAAGTATTAACTCCATTGGGTACGTATACCATATATGGAGGATTAGAATCACTACTCTTATACATTTTTCCATATTCATATGTATCTACTAATTGTAAATTAGCCATATATTTCACTTCCTTATATATTAAATATCAACTAAATCATAATCATCTTCTGAAGTAAGATCACTATAATCATCCTTTTCTGAATCATTAACTATAGAATTAACAACAGATAAACCATTATCTTGATTAATTGCTCCATCATTTCCACCTATTAATTCATCTACTCGATTATCTAAATATTTATCTACTTCTTCAAAAATCTTACCTATATTAACTAACGAATCCATTGCATCATTTAATTTAGATAATGCTAGTCCAGTAATATTTAATGCATCATTCATATAAATAACAATCTCCGAAGGCATCTTTGTAGTAGATTCAAAAGCACTAATATTATATGATCCATCAAATAAACTAGTTTCTTTAATCAAAGACTTAACATTATTAGCATATTCTATAACTGCATTCTTATCAGATTCTATTACACTATCATCAATAACTGCTCCTGTTTGAAATGCTACTGGTGAAAATAATTCTAATTCTGATAAGAAAGACCATCTACTCATAAATAATGATAACATATTTTTAGAAATTAATGAAGTAACTTCTACTTCCGTTAAGTCAACCCATTCTCCATCTTCATAATCCACTGCCGAAGGATTAAGTACCCATCTTTGAAAAGTATAATCATCTTTATTTCTCAAAGTAAAACTTTCACCATCTAAAAACTCATATACTCCATCTAAATGTGTCTTTCTATTAACTCCTTCATGATTCTGTCCTGTCAAAACACTTACAACATCTATCCCTTTACTTGTCAAATATTTAATAGGTTTATCCGAAGCATCCCAATGTTGTCCTTTCTCAAATGTCAATATTGTTGCACCATTTTCTAAATATGCATCTATATCTTCATCACTAAGACCTGCTTGTAAATTTTTTGTTATAACATAATCAAAAGCTGAAGCATCATAAGACACTACTAATTGTGGAGGTAAGTCTGGATTCTTTTTAAAATGTTCTGCTGCAAGACTAAAAGCTGTTACCCCTCCATCACTAAATCCTTCAAATGTTATATTCTTCGTAGAAGCTCCAACTGCATTTACACAATCATATGTAACATCTAAAAGTGCCTTAGCTTTTTCTCCTTTGTATACCGTAGATACACCCGTATACATAATAACTACTGAATTATTATCATTATCAGATAAATAACTACGTATTGGTTTTATAGCATCTTGAACTTGTGAAGCATAATCAGCATGTCCATGCATATAAGCATGTACTTGTGTTGAAGAATTAATTTCATTAGGAATATATACTTCATAAGGAGGATTAGTCTTATTGCTTATATATAATTTACCATTTTCATATGTTTCTTTTAATTTAATTCCATCAACTAAATCATAAATAGTCATTTCATTAGCAACATAATTTATTTTCCCCATATATATCCCTCCATTCCTATTAATAAAATACTAATTATATACTTATAAATAATATTCATCTTCTGAAGTAAGATCACTATAATCATTATTAACATTATTAATTAAAGCATAAAATTTATCATAATCATATTCATTTTGATCAAACGTTAATTTCAAACAATCTGTCTCTTTAGAAACTTCACTAATCATACTACTATTCTTAAATACATCAGTAATTTCTTCAATATTTTTAGAATTATCTAACTTATAATATCCTTCGATAGTACCATCATTATTAATAGCTATCCTAACATCATCATCTATATTATATACTTTCCTATTATCATCGCTCTTAATACTGTCATAGACTCCTCTATTATTATCATTATTGTATCCTGGTGTACTAACAACATTATTATCATTGTTAACATTAGGAGTATTATCAACATTACCATCAGTATTATTATTTGGCGTATTAACAATATTCTCGTCTACATTAATTATTGGTGTATTTCCTCCACCATTATCTGTACTAACACTTGGGGTATTAACAATATTATCACCGTTAACAATCGGTGTATTATTATCCAAAAGTTCATCTACTTTATCACTAGTCTCCGTATCTAACTTTTCAAAAATACCTCCAATCTTAACTAAAGCATTAGTTGCATCATTTAATTTAGATAACAAAAGTCCTGTAGCATCTAGTGAGTCATGCATATAATTAACTATTCCCATTGGCATTTTAGCACTAGATGAAAAACTAGTATTAACTGAAGTACTAAAAAATCCTGTAGTTTTAATTCCCGTTTTGAGATTATTAACATTTTTTATCACATATTCCAAGTCAGACTGCACTATGCCCATATCATATAAAGCTCCAGTTTGTAATACTGGCATTTGTAATAATGGTATATTAGTCAAATTTTCATATCTATTTATTACATAAGACATTAAATCTTTAGAAATTAAAGTAGCCACTTCATGAGAAGTTAATGGAACCCACTCGCCATACTCCTTCCAACTACCATTCTCTTGACGTCCTGAAGTCTTAGTCTCATCTGGTACCCATCTCATAAAAGTATAATTATCACTATTTCTAAGAGAATTAGTCCTACCTGTTAAATAATCCATTGCTCCATCTTCAACAGCACCCTTTAAACATTTAAAATGTCCTGATTCATCATTACGCTTAACATATACAACATCCACACCACGTCTTGTAAGATTTTTAACTGCTATTGAATTATCTGGATCATAATTAGGATCACCAGTTTGTTCAAATGTTATTAAAGTAGCGTGATTATCTACTAAAGCTTGTACTTCATCATCACTAAGTTCAGCATTCCAACTAAGTTTAGCATTAGGATTCTCTTTATTATAATTTAAACAAGTAGCATCATATGTAACTACTACCTGAGGTGGTAAATCAGGATTATTCTTAAGATGTTGTGCTGTCAATTTTAAAGCTGTCTTACCACCAGCACTAAAACCTTCAAAAGTTATATTATTTGTAGAAATTCCCAATTTCTTTAAAGGTTCATATGTACTTACATTTAATAGTTTATTAAGATCATCTGCATTATTAAAATCTGTTCTTTGTGCATCATAAAATATCAAAGCTGAATCCTTACCATTACCACTATTTATTGAGTCAACGAACGGCACTATCGCATCACGATGCCCAGATCTACTCAGCGCGTCAAAGCCATGCATAAAGGCATGTACAGGTGTATTTGCATCATAATCATTTGGAACGTAGATCATATAACGATAATCTCTTCCAACGCCAGAAACACCTGCATCACTAAAACTATATATAGTACCACTATCTAAAGTTCTTTCTACTTTCATACCATCAAGCAAATTAAGAACCTGTTCTTGACTTAAATTTGAACCATCCATTTATTTCACTCCTTTAAAGCATTTTAAATAATATCTAAATCATAATCATCTTCTGAAGTAAGATCACTATAATCATCTTCCGTATCCGTATTATATAATTCTTTATCATTACCATAAAGAGAATTATTATCTCTATTACTAACATCATAATATCTAGGTGTATACCCAGGAGCATCCGCAAAAGAGGCATCATCATATAATAGATTATTAACATTTCCCTCTAATTCTGTATCTAAATTTTCAAAAATCCTACCTATTTTAATCAAAGAATCAGTCGCATCACTTAATTTAGATAATAACATCCCAGTAGCCTCTAATGAGTCATGCATATAATTAACTATTTCTACTGGCATTTTAGCACTAGATAAAAAACTAGAGTCCACTGTAGCATTTAAAAAACTACTATTCTTAATACCTACTCTAAATGCATTAACATTATTTATAACATATTCCAAATCAGACTGTAACATACCCGAATCAAATGTAGCTCCCGTTTGTACTACTGGCATTTGGAGTAATTCTAGCTCACCCAAAGACTTATATCTATTAATTACATATGACATCATATCTTTAGAAATTAAAGTAGCCACTTCAAATGTAGTTAAAGGAACCCATTCACCATCTTCATAAGATGTTGCATCAGAATTAAGTTTCCACCTAATAAAAGTGTAATCATTGCCATTTCTAAGAGAATTAGTCCTACCATCTAAATAATCCATAGCGCCATTCTCAACTGGACATTTCAAACAAAAATAATGCCCTGATTCATCATTACGTCTAACATAAACAGCATCAATTCCTCTGTACGTCAAGTATTTTATTGCCACTACTCCATTAGTTTCAGGATCTTCAGTTCCATCAAATGCTATTAATGTAGAATGATTATCCACAAGAGCTTGTATTTCACTTTCCTTAAGGCCAGCATCGACATCATGCAAACATGTTGGATTATACGTTGCTATTACTTGCGGTGGCAAATCAGGATTATTTATAACATGTTGTGCTGTCAATTTTAAAGCTGTCTTTCCGCCAACACTAAAGCCCTCAAACATTATATTTTCTGTAGAAATACCCAATTTTTCCAATGGCTGATATGTACCTACTTCAAGCAGATTATTAAGAGTAGTACCATCAGGTTCAGCATTAAACCCATCATAAAGTATTAAAATTGAATCTTCCCCAATGCCATTTCTCAAAGAATTTGTAAATGGTTCAAAATCATTTCGATACTCTCTAGTTTGACCAGTATAACCATGCATAAAAGCATGTACAGGCGTATTTTCATCATAGCTATTTGGTACATAAATTTGATAACAATATGCATCACCAATACCATCTCTACCAGCAGCAGTAAGTTCATACAATGTGCCATCTTCATAAGTTTCTTTTACCTGCATACCATCAAGTAAATCAAGAACTGAAGTTTTCTCTACACTATTATTCACAATATCACTCACTTCTAAAGATACATATTATACTATACAGTCTCAACTACTTCTGCTATGCTAATATTATTAACCATAGATTCATAACTACTAAGAACTGAATCAACACTACTAACAAACTTATTATAAGCAGCCTCTACTGCCGGAGCAAGACCTTCAAGTTTATCTCTCTTAGCTTCCATTTCCCTTACAAGAGCTTCATAGCTTTCTATATCACGAAGTACCCCTTGATCTTCAAACTTTTTTTGTTTTGAACCTATTACATTACCATCACTATCTTTTACATCAACCGTACGATAATAATATAATCTAGTCCTTAATTCAGCTATTTCAGTTTTACATTCTGTTATCTTTGCTTTAATTTCCTCTAACATTCCGTCGTCAAGCACATCGTATTCTCCCATGTAATCATTTAACTTTGACATAGCTTCATCTATTGCACCAGCTAAAGTATCCATTACCGTTGCACGCTTTTCCATCGCATCCTTAAATACTTCTAATTGATTAATACCTGCCGTGTAAGCATCACCCTTAAGATTAGCCTTAGCATTTACCATAAAATTATCTATACTATCTCTAATTTTATTTGCATCCGCTGCATCTTGTACTAACACCGAAGTCAAATTCTTACTCAAATCACTTCTATATAAACAAGCCATTTCTATTCCTCCTACTTCTCTTTCTTAAGTTTTATATGATTAAATTTTTTATGAATATCTTTTTTATAAAAATTATATGTTGTTTTTATTACTATAGCTACTGGTAGTGACAACACAATTCCCCAGAACCCAGCAATAATTCCTCCAGCACTAACAGCAAAAATAACCATCAAAGGATGTAAAGAATTAGTCTTTCCATATACCTTAGGACCTATTACATTACCATCTAACGTTGGGCAAATAATACATATAATTACTGTTAAAATAAACATCTTAGTACTAATTACTGAAGAGACTAACAAAGATATTACTGCTACTAAGAAACCACCAAACCAAGGAATTATTGCAGATATACCAGATAAAATACCTAAAATTAAATAGTTAGGATGTCCTATAATCAAGAACGCCACAGTATATTCTATTGTCTGAATTAAAATATTAAGTCCCATACCACCAATATATTTAGTAAGTTCTTCATCTAATTTCTTTAAATAGCCAGCTATTCTACGATTCTTATTATAAAAGTATTTCTTTATACTATCTCTAATCTTACCCATATCAATTAAGAAATATACTGCTGAGCAGATAACTACTATTCCTGTTGTAATTACCCCTACAGAAGCATTAACCACAGATATTGCTCCATTAGAAATACTACTACCAATACTAGATATAATATTAGTACTAAAATCAGTAAGTGAAGATTGTAATGAACCAAAATTAATTTCATACTTACTAGATAGATCAGATAAAAATACTGATATATTACTAATAAATAATAATACCTGCTCATATAATAATGGCACAGTAAGTAATATTATCACTAAAAGTGAGCCAACCCCTAATATACATACTGTAAGTATTGCCAACCATTTGGGACTACCTGCATCCATTAATTTTTTAACTAAAGGATATATTACATAAGCCAAAGCAAACGCTAATACAAATGGTGCTATAATATCAAAAATATTTTTAACTATTCCTAACCATAGACCACTAATTGAATAAAGTAAACATACTATTGCTACTATTATTAAAATATTTAATAACTTATAATTAATCTTGTCTCTCATATTCACTCTCCATTAACTAATATTTTACAACTATTATTTATTTACATGAATTAAATTATCATACACTTCTTCAAGTGCTCTTCCTATTGTTTTTTTTGACTTATATTGATTAATTGGTTTTTGATAATAACCAGTCTTAATCATTTGCTTACTTCTCTCAGCAGCCACATAAACTAAAGCATACTTAGAATCTACTATTGTAAGCAACTTATCAATAGAAGGATAAATCATACATATCACACTCCCTTATTTTAATTATATATCTAGCATACAACAAATAAATTACATTTACAATCCTTTTTACACTAATTAGACAAATAAATTATTTTAATAGTATTTTTATATATTTTGTGATATATTTATTATGGTGATGTTATGCAAAGATATAATAAAAAAAGAAGAAAAGTTAATAAGAAAAAAATATTTATCTATCTAGTCTTACCCATCTTACTAATTATCTCAATACTAGGATACATTAACAAAGATAATATATATACTCTATACCTGTCAAAAACTACATCCTACTCTAAAGATACAATCCATGTCTTAAAAGACAATCAAATAGATACAAATATTCTTAATAAAAAATATTCCAAAACACTAGATAATATTATTAATACTGAATATTTCAACCCCAAATATATTAATTCTTATCTAGATATTACATATCATGAAACATCTAATTTCTATCAAAACATTAACTCTCTATTAGATATTAATTATACTCCTAATGATATCAATAATATATATAATTTACTTAAAGATAATTCTATCAGTCTTATTATTAACAATTCATATCTAAAAGATTTAACTTCTATTATTAATCTATCATACTTTAAAGAAGATAATTTAGAAAGATACTTAAAATACTATACAAGTAATACTAACTTATCATATGAAGATGTTATCTTATATGTAAATATTGGCTTAGATAATGATTACTATACTAACGTATCTACCATCGATAACCCAGATAATCTCCTCGTACTAGTAAACAAATATCATAAATTAGATAACAATTATGTTCCTAGTGATCTAGAAACTATTAGTTCTAAATATCAATGGTTAGGACGTAGTAATCAATTAAGACATGATGCTCGTATTGCCTTTGAACAAATGTGTGCCGAGGCTACTAAAGATAATATTTATATCTATGCCGGATCAGGCTATCGTTCATTTGCTACTCAAAAATATCTATATGATAACTATGTTAAAAGAGATGGCTTCAAAGCTGCCGAAACATATTCAGCAAGAGCAAGTTATTCAGAACATCAAACAGGTCTTGCTATGGATATAGCTAATAAAAGTGGTTTCATATCAAAAGGAGATAAAGAATATGATTGGTTAGTTAACAATTCCTATAAATATGGTTTTATCTTAAGATATCCAAAAGGAAGTGAAACAATAACTGGTTATATGTATGAAGAATGGCATTATCGATACCTTGGTAAAGAAATTGCCAAAGAAGTATATGATTCAAATTTAACTTATGAAGAATATCTCGCTAAAAAATAAATTTAAGGTTGACAAATTGCTTTCTATATTATAAAATTAATGATGTAAGCAATTTTGGAGTAGTACTCAAGAGGCTGAAGAGGCGCCCCTGCTAAGGGTGTAGACTGGGAAACTGGTGCGAGAGTTCAAATCTCTCCTACTCCGCCATTATAAATATTAATCCTTATCACTAAGGATTTTTATTATGTCAAAATATAATTTGATATTACTAAATAGTCATAAAGTAGATTTTCTTATCTTTTTATAGTATAATTATTTCTAGGTGAAAAAATGATAACAATTAAAAATAATAAACTAATCGATTATGGCCATCGTGGAATGACCCTAGAGTATGATCTTAATTTAACTAATGATTACTATCTAGAAAAAGATTTAGCTCTAATATATAAAAAACCTACTCCCATAAAAGTACTTAAAGTAAATGATACTAAAACTCGTATAAAAGATGGCTTCTACGAACAAAAATCCACCCTAGACTATAGCGGAGTATATCTTGGTAAATATATCGAATTTGATGCTAAAGAAACTAATAGTAAAACCAGTTTCCCTATATCTAACATTCATACCCATCAAATTACTCATATAAAAAATGTCCTAAAACATAAAGGAATTGCCTTCTTAATAATTAGATTTAATTATCATAATCAAACATTCCTCTTAGAAGGAAATAAACTATTAGAATTCATTAATAATAATGAAAGAAAATCTATTCCCTATGAATATTTTATAAATAATTGTCAAATTATTCCCATAAAATATCGCCCTCGATTAGATTATTTAAAAATAATTGATATTTTATAATTTATATATTATAATATAATAGAAAAGTAAGGAAGTTGATAAAAGTGAGAAAAGTAAAAAAGAAAACTATTTTTGACAAACTAAAAGAAAAAATATCTACCATAAATTTTAAAAAGAATAATACAAGAAATCGTACTAAAAACAAAAGTAAAGAATCTTTAGAAAAAGTAAAAGGTAAACAAGTATTAAAGAAAAAAAATAATACTTATAAAAGTAAAACAAACACTAAAAAGAAGACTATTACTAAACCTAAAAGAAGTATTTGGAAAAAGATCTTAACCATTATCTTAATAATAGGTATCGTTGGTGTTCTTCTAATGACACTATTCTTTGGATACATTGCCTTATCTGCTCCAAAGTTTTCTGAAAAAGCCTTTGATGTTAAAGATCAAACCGTAGTATATGATGTAAATGGTGAAATTATTGCTACTTTAGGAGCACAAAAAAGAGAAAGTGTTAGTTATGATGAATTACCACAAGTACTAATTGATGCCATTATCGCTACCGAAGATTCTAGATTCTTCCAACATAATGGTGTTGACTTACCAAGATTTATTAAAGCTACTATCTTACAATTACTTGGTCGCGATGCCGGTGGAGCATCTACCCTAACCATGCAAGCAGTAAAAAATAACCTAACAAAAAAAGATACTCTTGAAAAAAATAAAATACAAAAAATAATTCGTAAATTCCAAGACGTATATCTAGCTGTATTCAAAGTAGAAAAAGAATACTCTAAAGAAGAAATTATTGAATTATATGTAAATAACTACAATTTAGGAGCTAACATATATGGTGTACAAGAAGCTTCAAAATATTATTTTGGTAAAAATGTCTCCGAACTTACCTTACCTGAAGCTTCATTAATAGCTGGATTGTTTCAAGCACCAAACGGACACAATCCTTATAAAAATATGGATAGCGCTATTGCTCGTAGAAATACCGTACTTGACTTAATGGTACGCCACGGATATATCACTAAAGACGAAGCCAATATGGCCAAAAAAGTCACTATTGAAAGCCTTTTAGTAGGAGCCAACGGTGATACTGAATATCAAGGATTTATCGATGTTGTTGTTAAAGAAGTAGAAGATTTAACTGGTGATAACCCATATACCGTTCCAATGAAAATATATACTACTATGGAACGTAGTATTCAAGATGGTATTAACAGTGTACTAAGTAATAGTGAATGGTACTGGAAAGATGATTTAGTTCAAGCAGGAATTGCTGTTGTTAATGTCGAAACAGGTGCTATATCTGCAGTCGGTAACGGAAGAAACCGTACTGGCGTAAGAATATTTAACTATGCTACTGAAGCCTTAAAGCAACCAGGATCTACTGCTAAACCAATATTTGACTATGGTCCTGGTATTGAATATAATAATTTCTCATCATATACCCTATTTAATGATGAACCTTGGACATACACTAATGGACCATCTGTTAATAACTGGGATGGTGGATTTAACGGACTAGTAACCACACGTTATGCTTTACAATACTCTAGAAACATTCCTGCACTTAAAGCAATACAACAAGTTGGTATGAAAAACAGTCAAAAATTTGCTTATAGTTTAGGACTTGACGTTTCCCTTAACAGTAGTTCCGAAAACTATCGTGTAATAAATAAAAATACTGGTCTCGATAATACAATTAATGAAGCCTATGCAATAGGTGGTGTTGCCGAAGGATTTAGTCCACTTACAATGGCCTCTGCTTATGCTGGATTTGCTAGTGGCGGATATTATACCGCTCCTTACTCTGTAACTAAACTTGAATATCGTGAATCAGGAGATGTAAAAGAATATAAACCTACCAAAACAAGAGTAATGAAAGACTCTACCGCCTACATAATGAATAACATACTAGAATCAGCCGTTGAAGTAGGTTTTGAAGGTGGTGCCAAAGTATCAGGCTCACACGTTGCCGCTAAAACCGGTACTACTAACTATGATAACAATACAATTCAAAAATACAATTTACCTGGTAATGCTGTAAACGACCTATGGACAATTGCCTATACCAGTCAATACTCTATCGCTGTTTGGTATGGATATGATAGTATCTACAATAAAGAAGCCGATCGCGTGACATATAACACAAGTAACGGTGGACAAAAAGAAGGTGTTGTAAGAGCCGTAATGCAATACATACCAAAAGACACAAAAGGTTGGACAATGCCTTCATCAGTAGTTGCCAGTCAAGTAGAAAAAGAAACATGGCCAGCAATGCTACCAAGTACCTCAACTCCAAGTGATTATATAATTACTGAATACTTTGTTCGTGGTACCCAACCTACTGAAACATCTGAAAGATTTAATACCTTAACTGATATTACTGATGTTAATGTTAAAACTACCAATAGTTCTGCTACCATTACCTGGAAATATACTACACCTAAAGTATTAACTGAAAATTATTTAAAAGAATACTTTAATAATAGTGTTTATGGTAATCAAAAAGATAGTTATTTAAAAAAGAGATTAGAATATAATCAAAATACTCTAGGAGACATTGGTTTTGGTATTTATAAACAAGATGCTAACGGTACATTAACCCTAATAGATTATGTCACGACCAATAGTTATACCTATAAAGGATATGGTAATACTACTCTAGTTATAAAAGCCGAACATCAAAACTTTAAATCAAATGCCAGCAAAGGAACTAAAGTAGAAATAAAATTAGGTAATGCCCCTGCTGGTAAGCTAACTGCTACCCTAAAAGGTAAGAACATTACTACTGCCACCATTGGTTCATACAAAGAAGAAGGATTTAAAAGTATTGAATATACAACCATTATCGAAGGAACTATTGATGTTTCAAAAAGTGCTACAATTAAATATCAAATAAACACTTCTAATACTACTCAAGAATTTAATACTATAAAAGAATTAGAAACATATATCAATAACATTAAAGATCCTAACACTTACAAAATAACTTATATTATTAACTATCTAAACGAAGAACTTACAAAAACTAGAACCATTATCTTAAGTAAAAGTGATTAGCTAAAACTAATTGCTTTTTTCTTTATCTCTACTATTCCACAATTTTCCATAATCTTCTTATAATTCTAACAATATCTTATAATATACTTAAAATACCTTGGAGGTGATATATGAATATAGCATAGATAAATAAAATGTGATATAATTTAAGTGGAGGTATTCTTATGAAATATACAATAATCTTAGTAGAAGATGAAGTAAATTTAAATAATATCGTCAAAACTTATCTTGAAAAAGCAGGATACAACGTTGTATCATTCTATAATGGTACTGATGCCTTAAAAAATATTGATATTCCAGCTCATTTATGGATACTAGATATTATGCTACCAGACGAAATAAATGGCTATGATATCATTAAAAAAATACGTGAACACAATGATGTAATCCCTGTTATTTTCACATCAGCTAGAGATAAAGATTTAGACAAAATAATCGGTTTAGAATTAGGAAGTGATGATTATATAGCTAAACCATATTCCCCTAAAGAACTAGTCTTAAGAGTTGGAAATATCATTAAAAGAGTCTATTCCAGCGATCTTTCAAAAATAAAATACAACAATTATCTTATAGATTTAGATAAAAGAATAGTATCTTTAAACAATGAAAATTTAAACTTAACTACATTAGAATTTGATTTATTAAAAATGTTTCTCACAAACAAAAACAAATCATTTTCAAGGGATGATATATTAAATATCATTTGGGGTGAAAATTATTTTGGTACTGATAGAGTTGTAGACGATTTAGTAAGACGCTTAAGAAGAAAGATGCCCGACTTAAATATAGAAACAATGTACGGCTATGGTTACCGTTTAACATGAAAAAATTATCCTTAACCAAACAACTATTGTATATATGTATCTTAATAATAGGAATAATTTTTATAGCCTTAGGAATTATACTACCTAACGAATTACTACCTATATATGAAGAAAATATTTATAATAAATTAAAACAACCCCTTTCATTCATCCGTACCTCTGATGATGTTTCTAATAACAATAATGATACTGATATCGCCTATATCTATCAAAACAGTGAAGTAATTTTAGTATCTAAAAACATTGATGATGTAGTAAAAAACTTTGACACTGACATTATCAATTACACTACCCATAATTATGGTAAGATCGTTTATAAAAATCGTTTATATTATTATTACAATTCATCTAATAACCAATCTGGATCAATAATCTCCATAACTAATGATAAATATATTAATAATCAAAGAAAAGACACCCTATACACGATATTCCTAATAACAGGACTATCATTTACACTTTGTTCATTAATAATAATTGTTTGGTCCAATAGTTTAGTAAATGATATTAAAATTTTAAAAAGAAAAATTAAAAATATAGATAATGAAAACTTTAATCTTGCCCTAAACCATGAATTCGAAGATGAAATATACTCCTTAAATGAATCTATCGAAGCCATGCATGAATACTTATTAAATAATGAATCGTACAAAAAACAGCTATATCAAAATATTTCTCACGACTTTAAAACTCCAATAGCAGTCATCAAATCATATATTGAAGCTGCTGAAGATGGTATAGAAACAAATGAAGATGCTCTAAAAGTAATTAAAGAACAAACTGATAAATTAGAAAACAAAGTACACTCCTTATTATATTTAAATAAATTAAATTACTTAAAAGAACAAGAAAATCAACTAAAAGCAAGAACCAACCTTGCTGAAGTAGTAGCCACTTCTGTAGAAAAATTCAAGTTAATTAGACCGGAATTAACCTATAAACTAGATATTGATGACAAAGAAATGTATCGTGGAACATACGATATGTGGGAAACTATTATTGATAACCTATTAAATAACTTTATGCGTTATGCCAAAAAAGAAATAAAAATAACCATTAAAAATCAAAAAATAGTCTTATTTAACGATGGTGAAAATATCGATAAAAACATTATTGATAACATATTCACTCCTTATAAAAAAGGCTTAAACGGTATGTTTGGCCTAGGTCTCTCCATCGTTAAAAAAACTCTAGAATTACTAAATTATAGTATCACTGTAGACAATGTTAAAAACGGGGTTAATTTTATAATAAAATAAGAAAGACTAATCATCTTTCTTATTTTCTATTACCCTATCCCCACTACTACCACTAAGCCCAAAAAAACCTTTAAACGTCTTATAAAGTCCTTCAGCTCCAATTAAAGTAAATATTCCTATCCAACATGCATAAAGTATATTAGTAGTATAAAAAGACACCGCATAACTAATTCCAATTCCTAAAGATATAACTATTGATATAAAAGCATTAAATCTCTTTCCACCACCAAGCATTGATTTAACCTTTTGAATTGCTTGTGAAGATATAATACTAGCAATTGCTGAAACATATATCATATCAAGTAATAAATCACTATTCACAGTTGTCACGTACATAATTATCAATATCTTTTATTTTTAACTCTGCCACTGTCATTCTCTCAAACATATCATTAAGTTTAGCTACTTTATCTTCCAAAATACTAATACGATAACTTAACATCTTACTCGCTGATACTGCTCCGATCAAAGAGCCAAAAATTGTTCCTACTAATGCTAATACTGCCATAATTATATTACCATCCATCTATATACCTCCCCTATCATATTATATCTAAAATTACTTAATAGGTGTAATCAATTGACACATTTATCTATCTATGATATAATTCTAATCGTACTGGGGCTGTCTTGGCTTCGACAGGAATACAATGCCTTATTTTGCAGGTCGACCGTTCACGTTAAGAACACAAAAAAATAACTGGAAACAGAAATAATTTAGCTGTTGCATACGCTTAATTTAGCGGCACAGACTTCTCTATTACTTTTGCTTACGAGTGATATAGAAGTTAATAAAGTAAGCTATAATATATTCCATTTCTATAAAATATATCGAATTTAATAGAATAGTAAATATCATTTTTGTTAATTTATAAAATATTTATGAAATAATTAAATTAACTAAACCTGTAGATAAATATCGATGAGTATTTTTGGACAGGGGTTCAATTCCCCTCAGCTCCACCAATATGAAAATAATGCCTTATAAAATAAGGCTTTTTATATATACCTAAATAAATATAAAAATATAAATTATAATTTAATTATATAGTAACTATATGAATATTATTAATAGTAACGATAATAAAATCGTCTTAGTAATTCATGGAATTATCTTAACATCATACTTACAAACAATATGCAATTTTAACTTTGATGGCAATACTTTTAAAATAAGTTTTAATAATAAAGAAATAATAAATAGACGTCTAACTAATCCCGATGTATTCAAACTAGAAGTAAATGCCGGCAAAATAATAAACATCAAAAACCTTGAAATATAAGGACTTTTGAACTATATACATTCATTATTTATACCAAAAAGCAAAAAAATGTTTGACAAACGAACAAAAGTGTGTTAATATATTAACTCGACCGAAAGGAAGGGGAAATTATGGTATTTAATTTTAATAAAATTATTATCGAAGATTTAAGAAATATATTTACCGAAGAAGAATTATCAAACTTAAAAGAAGAAAGTTTAAAAATAAGAACTTACTTAGTTAATGCAGATACTGCAAGATTTACTAAATACACAAGATGTAATAGAGATTTTACAGTTCAACAAAACCTATCAGAAATAATTTATTCAAGAAGTGCATACATGAAATATAATGATTATGAAAAAGCTTATATGTTAATGAATAGTGTGTTCCCTGATAGTAAAAACTTTCTACAAACAGTTTTCTTTAGTGATACCGCTGCTGAATACTGCATAGATCCTGAAATAATAACTATTTATCTTACTTGCTTAAAGAAATTAAAAAGTATGAGTGAACAAAATATTGATAAAGATAACATGAGTAAAACAGAAGAAAAAGTATATAAATATTGTTTATATTATTCTAAAGTTCTAAAGAAAATGTTTACTAAGAAAATGGGCCCTGTTAGTATTGAAACAATTATCAACAAACTATATCAAACCTTCAATACTGAACAAGAATTAATTGAAGAATTAACTGGTCAAGAAATTAAAAGTAAAATTAAAAGATAAATATATTTCAAAAAGTAGAGTCTTATACTCTACTTTTTCTTTATCTTTAATTATCTTGTTAATATAAAAATAGTTTAAAAAATTTAAAAAATGTATTGATAAACAATTGTTCATATTGTATACTAATATCATCTTATGAATTATTAAAAGGAGGTAACTTATGAAAAAGATTATTGGTGTTATTGCTGAATATAATCCATTTCATTTAGGACATCGTTATCAAATAGAAAAAATAAAAGAACTATATCCTAACTCTATAATCATAGCCATTATTAGTACTAACTTCACACAACGTGGTGATATTTCTCTATTAAATAAATGGAATAAAGCCACTATTTGTCTTAATGAAGGAATTGATCTAGTAATTGAATTACCTACCCTTTATGCCACACAATCAGCAGATATATTCGCATATGGTGCCCTATCCATACTAAATAAATTTAAAATAGATACTCTAGTATTTGGTAGTGAAACAAATGATATAGATTACTTTACTACCCTTGCCAACATCCAAATAAATAACCCTAAATACCCTGAATTAGTTAAAAATTATCTATCACTAGGATTAAACTATCCGACTGCTATGAGTAAAGCATTAAAAGAATTAACTAATACCAAAATAGATAAACCAAATGATCTATTAGCATTATCATATATTAAAGAAATAATTAAAAATAACTACCCTATCACCCCAATATCTATAAAAAGAACTAATGACTATCATAGTAATTCACTCCAAAATAACACTAATATCATAAATGCCTCTCTAATTAGAGAAATGTTTCTAAATAATCAAGATATAAGCCCATACATTCCTAACAATACCAAAGAATTACTATATCAATATCTATCATTAAATAAAGCTTACTCTCTCTTAAAATACAATATAATTAACAACGAAAATAACTTATCAACCTATCTTGATATTGAAGAAGGTCTTGATAAAAGAATACTTAAATATTTAGATACTTCTCATACATGGATAGATTTAGTAAACAATTTAAAAACAAAAAGATATACTTATAACAAAATAAATCGTACCCTTCTCCATCTATTGCTAAATATTAAAAAAGAAGATAATACTAAAGAAATATATTTACGTGTACTAGGATTCAATAATAAAGGAAGAGAATATCTAAAAAAACTAAAAAAAGATACTAACTTAGATATATTTACCAGTTATAGAAAGAATAAATCTCCTCTATTAGATCTAGAATATCATAGCACCTATATCTATTCTTTAATAACCAATGACTCGTCACTTATCAAAAGAGAATATCAAAGCAAGCCTATCATCTTAAAGTAGACTTGCTTTTTTTAATACCATTTCTAAACACTCTAAATACTCAGTATCCATAAATTCCCTTGCATATTCAACCATTTTATCATAAGAAAGAGTAAATAAATATCCAAACATCATCCTCTTATCTAACTTACCACCTAATCTAAACACATTGTAATAGTGGACATATACATTATTATGTACTTCTACCATATAATCATAATCATTATTACACATAAAACTATATATATATCTATTAAATCTATTAATACTAACGTTATCATATATATCAATTACAATAGATTCCTCATCACTACCTAGCCTATATATATAATTATAATCTTTAAAACTATTATATTCAAATATGTCATTAAGAAACTTTGTTAATAAATCTTTCTTTAAAATAAGTTCTAAAAATTCCTTCATAATCTTCTTTTTATTCTCATTCATTATCTATCACCTTCGATTTTAATTTAACATATTAATTTTTCTAAGTCAATTTAAAACTTCTAAAAATCCCATAACGTTAACTATTCGGTAACATTTTTCTTCTTTTTTTTATTATTATGTGATATAATACTATTTCAGGAAAGGAAAGATTAACTATGAAGATTATTGAACTAACTCAAACACAATATAGAAATTATTCCAATATTCATAATTATCGTAATATTGGACAAACTATTGAATTCTCTATGATATCTTCTAATATTAATAAAAGAAAACTATTTTTAGGTCTAATAGATGACTCTAATAATCTTCATGCAGCCGCCCTAATCCTAGTAAATAATATTAATCCTACAGTAAAAGAAGCCTTGGCACCAAACGGATTTCTAATTGACTATGCTAACTATTCACTAGTTAAAACATTTACTGAAGAATTAAAAAAGTATCTTCATAAAGAAAGAATAACTTACCTAATAACTAATCCAATGTATAAACATAAAGTATATAACAAAAAGAATATACTTATTGAAAATAATGAAAGTATATTAAATAATTTATATTTACTTGGATATAATTCCATCGGATATACTAGTGATTTTGAAAAATATGATGTTATTATCGATAATAATCTAAGTTATAATGATATCTTTAAAAATTTTAATCGTAATACTAAAAGAAATATTAAAGAAGGATTAAATTATGGTATTACCCTACATAAAGGTACATCTAAAGATTTAGAATCTGTCTATAATATTTTTAAAAAGAAAACTACTAATAAGTTATCTTACTATGATAATTTACTAAATATCTATAATAACCGTGATAATAAAATGGAAATATTTCTAGCTAAATTAAATCCTCATACTTATCTAGTTAAAAGTAAAAAATTATATGAAGAAGAACTAAAGAAAAACGAACATATTCATGAAACATTTAATAAGCATCTAGGTCATATTAATGAATCATTATTAAATAAAAAAATAATATCTGATAAAACACTAGAAAAATATTCCCAAAACTTAAATAGAGCTATCGAAGTTAATCAATTATATAAAGATGATCTAGTAATAGGAACATCACTTATTATAAAAAATAATCATGAAATATATTTCTTAATAGATGGTTATAAAGAAGAATATCGCCTAATACATTCTACTCATATCTTAAAATGGGCTATAATTAAAAAATATTCTACTCTAGGATACCATATCTTTAATCTTGGAGAAATAAATAAAAACTATCAAGATAAATCAAGTAAATATCATGGTCAATATATGTATAAAATAGGCTTCGGAGGAAACATAGTTGAATACCCTCCTAATCTACTCCTAGTAATAAATAAACCTATCTATAATACATATACTAAATTAAAATCAATTAAACTACTAAAAAAATAAAAGTATAATCTCTATATAAAGATTATACTTTTTAATTTTAATTTATTTTATAACAATAACTATTATTAATTTTAGTATACCCAGAACTACAAGAATATGTAGTGGTATATTGATTACAATCACGACCATACTTATTACAATCTCTTGTCCATGTACCGCCTTCTCTAGAGCAACATGCCTGATTACCACAAGCATTTCCTGATGAACTCTTACAATAATATTTTCCCCAAGATGTACAATAATAATTTCCCCATGAACTACATTCTGTACTTGATGTTGTAGCAACTACACTAAGACTACAACTCTTTGGGTTGCCAGCTCCATCCTTTACATAGAAAGTATGTGTACCAGTACTATCTATAGTCTTCGTAGCACTAGATGTTCCTGTCATAGATGAATTCCATCCATAATATGCTACTTCACTACCTCCAGTATCAGAATAAGTTCCTGTTATAGTTGTACCACTAACACTTAAACTACATGTTGGTTCTATATTATCTACATAAAATGGATTAGATACTTTTGTACTACATTCACCATTAACATCACATGCCTTTGCAATTAAATAATATGTACCAGTAGCATCTGTTAAAGTATAACTATTACCACTCGTAAAACTAATATTTGGTATAGCACTACTATTAGTAGAATATATATATTTATAAGTCGATGTATTAAGTTCAACACCGCCTCTAGATACAATTATTGTACTAGATATATTACCATTAACATATCCACTATTACCATTATTACCAAAAGCAATTACTGGACTACCAAGAATATATGATGAAGACATAATAGGTTCACTAATATTACCTGCCCTATCCTTAACTTTTGCACAAATATAATAAGTACCAACACTTGTTATAGTAAATGAATAATTATTATTAGTTGATTCAATATATCCACTCGTAGGACAAGTACTATTTGTAGTAAGAGCATACATATAAGAAGAAACTCCACTACCAATATCAGTAGCACTAACCGTCCCTTTTAATATTCCACCATTAAAAGTAACTGAAATAGTTCCCGTTGGCGGATTAGTATCAATATATTCAGCAGTCAAAGTATGACTTCCCGTAGGAACAATACTATCACTTGTAGTAACACTATATATCTTTAATGAATTAAAAGTAAATGTACTACCATTCTTAATAGTTCGAATTTCTATAGGATTAACTGTTTTACTTAAAGTAAAGTATATTAACGCCTTAGTATCAGTAATTGCAATACTATCATAAGGTATTACAAATAATTCTGTATTATTATATATATCAAAACTAAGACCAGATAAATTACTACCAGTAATTTCTGCCACATATTTTCCTGCATTAAGAGAAATATTAGGACCAAATATATGCGAATCATTCTCCATCATACCATTACTAAGTGTATACTCATTATAAGCATTTTTATTAAACCATCCAAAGAATGAATATCCACTCTTACTAGGAGTACACAATGACCCGTAAGCTACACCCGCATCATATGTTCCACCAGTGCAACTACTTCCACCATTACTATCAAAACTAACAGTAACTTTACCTGGAGGATCATATACAATTACTGAACGGAATCCATAATTACCACCTGGATCACCACCCAAACCTCCGAAGCTGAATATTCCTGATCCTACTCCCCAATCAAAATTACCTCCACGCACAAACCATGGTTGACTAGCAGAAACAAAACCATATCCGTCATTATACCACAAACTAGTTTCAGATAAAGCATGACCATAACAAACACCGCCATTACATGCAGTTAAACCATCTATCGTAATACCACTTGATGCTTTGTATACATCATAATATTTACTATCAGGGAATGCTGTACCTGTATGCGATTCACCTGACTCACCCATTAATCCTGTAAAATCAGAGTTCCATGATGTACTATTACCACTCCATAATTGTCCAGAAGAATTAGCAAATACTCCCATTACATATTCTACTGCTCCTCCAGACATATCATATATCCCTGTGATATTTCCTGTAGTACTTGCTACTTTCGCTATGTTTCTAGTAGTACTTTTCGTATTGGTGTTATAATTTAACAAAAATCCATCCCATGTATAATATCCATACTCGTTATATAATTCTGTAGAAGTTTGATTTGTATATACTTCCTTTACTGAAGTATTACCACTAACATTACCTCCACTTCTTCCTGTATAATGTAATGAAGAGTTATTAATATATATCTCTTTATTCGTTCCATATTTTGAATGTGATAAATATGCTACTGCTCCCCATTCACTATTTTTTATCATATGTGTATCTGTATTTGTACTAAATCCATACCTGTTACCACTATTTTTCATATTCATTATATTTGTTTCATAACCAGAAACACTTTTACTACCAACACTTATCAAATTAGGTTTAGAAGTTATTGAAGAAGTACGTAAAATGTGTGGTAAGGACTTTATTATTGATGTACGTATTTCTGGTGATGAATATACTGATGGTGGTTTAAACATCAACGATATGATCTATGTTTCTAAGACATTAGAAAAAGCAGGTGTAGATATGCTTCATGTTTCTGGTGGTACAACTATCGCAAGAGGAAGTTCTATTCCAGCACCAGGAACTAAGATGGGTTCACATGCATTATTAAGTGAAGAGATTAAGAAGCATGTATCTATTCCAGTTGCAACAGTTGGACGTATTACTGAACCTTGGATTGCAGATGAACTCATTGCGAATGATAAAGCAGATATCTGTATGATGGGACGTGCTAACTTATGTGATGCAGAATTCGTTAATAAAGCAATGAATGGTCATGTAGAAGATATTAGACCATGTATTGGATGCTTACGCTGCTTAACAGGTATTATGTTTGGTAAACGTGTATCTTGTACAATCAATCCTTCATTAGAAATTGAAAACGAAGATACGATTGCAGAAGCAGAAAACAAGAAGAATATTCTTGTAATTGGTAGTGGCCCAGCAGGTATGGAAGCTGCATTTGTAGCACATAAACGTGGTCATCATGTTGTATTATGCGAAAAGGATGATAAGTTAGGTGGAGAAATGAACTTAGCTGCAGTACCTATCGCAAAACAGGATCTAACATTAGTTATCAAGTATATGGCTCATAAACTTAAAGGTGTTGATGTAAGATTAAATACAGAAGTGACTTTAGATATGTTACAGAATGAATTCAAGGATTATGAAGTCATTGCAGGTACTGGTGCTTCTCCAATCGTTATTAATCCATTTACTCAGTTCAAATCATGGATGACTGCAGATGATGTATTAGCTGGTAAACAGTTCCCAGGTCGTAAGATCGTTATTATTGGTGGTGGATCAGTAGGTTGTGAAACAGCTGATTACTTAGCACCATTAATCAATGACTTATTCCCTAGAAATAGAGATGTCACAGTACTTGAAATGGCCAATGGTGTCATGATGAATGAATCTGGACCAGGCAGAAGCTTACTTGTAAGAAGAATGATGGAAAAAGGTATCAAGATTATTACTAGTGCTAAGGTAGAATCAGTAACTGAAACTGAAATTAACTATACACTTGAAGGCGTTACTCATACAATCAAGGATGCAGATACACTTATCTTTGCAGCAGGTTATAAGAAGAACCCAGCTGTAGAAGAAATGTTGAAGGAAAGTGGTCTTAACTACCATATGATTGGTGATGCCCATGAAATTGGTAATATCAAGACAGCTATTACAGAAGCATATAACCTAACAAAAGATTTATAAAATAAAGGGCCCTCTCAAAAATGAGAGGGTTTTATTATTTGTGATATACAAATGTTTTAATGATTGTCTGTAGTTCTTGTTTTGATTCTTTCTTATCCCCATTGAGCCATCCCATCATGATATAGTGGAGGGGTGTTAAGAAAGAAATCATGAAATACTTAAAGTATTTCTCAATAAATGGATTATCAAATTCACGAAGAGAGACTTCTTCTAGAAAACGCTGCTTCTCCTGTGATAAAAAATCCTGGTAGTACCACTTCTCTAATGTAATGAAGATAGTTGCATGCGCTTCATAGACATCAATTACTTTCATAATAAAATCATCAGACTCTATATACTGCTTGTCTTCTATTTTATCTAGATAAGTATACTTAAATAGATTAAAATAGATTTCTTTTAATATCTCATCTTTGGAATGATAATAAAGATAAAATGATTGTCTAGAAAGACAGGCATCTTGACATATCTTTCCTGCTGTGAGATCTTCATAATCACTCTCTTTCAATAATTCCACAGTGCTTTCATAAAGTTTCTTCTTCGCTTCTTTTTTCATATTGTGATCCGCCTTTATTTCAATTTTACCTTATTTAGAAGCAATAAAAAAGCATCAACTCTTTTGAAGTTGAAACTTTTCACTCTATATGTCATATTTTACATTTATTTGTTTTGAAAAGCTCTGTTATCTATCTCTATCACATTCCAAAACAAAGCATATCCATCTTTACCGCCACTATTAGCCCAGGCACTTTCCTTATGGATTTCACCACGAGGACTCCAGTCATAATCATCTTCTTCACATGATTCTATATCAATATTCATAGAATCAAATGTCTTAGAAGCACTCTCATACAATGCCTTCACTGCTTCAACGTGTGTTTGAAATAGTCCTTCTACCTCAATATTTTCTCCATTTTCCATGTCACCATAAATGACTGCATACATAGTAACACCTTCTTTCTTTTCTTATTATAATCTTATTTCTATGAAGTGTTAAATGATAAGAAAAATAATTTCTTATAAACATAATATTATCGTACTTATTTACACAAAATTATGATAGAATGCATGTATATTATAACTAGGAGAAGAATATGAAGATAACAGATTTAATGAGTAAAGAAGCCATCAAGATTCATGGTCATGCCTCTAGCAAGATGGATGCAATTGATCAAATGGTGTCTTTAATGAATAAACAGGGCAATGTCTCTGATAAAGAAGCATATAAAGAAGCAGTTATAGAAAGAGAAAATCTTTCTACTACAGGTATGGTGGATGGTATTGCGATTCCTCATGCAAGAACAACTGCGATTACTCGAGCAGGTATTGCCGCTATGACTTTGCCTGAGGGTGTAGATTATCAATCTATGGATGGTCAGCCTACAACTCTTATTTTCTTGATTGGGGCGCCAGATAATGGCGATAATGTACATTTACAGGTATTAAGTGAACTCTCTACATTACTCATGGATCATGATTTCTGTGAAGATTTAAAGAATGCGGGAACGCCTGAAGAATTCTTATCTATTATTGATTTAGCACAAAGTGCTAAACATGAAACAGAAGCAGTCAAACACCCTGAAGTCTTAGCAGTCACTGCTTGTCCAACAGGAATTGCGCATACATATATGGCTGCAGAAGCATTAGAAAAAAAGGCTAAGGAAATGGGTGTATCTATTAAGGTAGAAACACAAGGTTCAGTAGGGGTTAAAAATGAACTCACTCAAGAAGATATAGAACACGCAAAGGGTGTTATTATTGCAGCTGATAAGAATATCTCTTTAAATCGTTTTAATGGTTTACCACTCTATAGCTGTCCTGTGGCAAGAGGAATTGATGAACCCGAAAAACTTATTCAGATTATTCTAGATGAACAAGCACCTATCTATAAAGGTGAAGAAGTAAAGGTAGAGAATAACCAGGAAAAGGGATGGCGTATTCCTTATAAACATTTAATGAATGGTTTCTCACATGCTTTACCACTATTAGTAGCTGCAGGATTTATGAGTGTACTTGCAACTAAACTTACATTTAATACACAATTTGCGAATATGCTGAATGTCTTTGGAAACATTCTTTACTTGCTTGTATTACCTGTATTATCAGGCTATATTGCGATGAGTATTGCGGATCGTCCAGCTTTAGGACCTGGACTTGCATGTGGTTATATTGCCTATAGTGGTTTTACTTTAGCCTGGTTGAATAACCCTTATACTACTTTAAGTACATCAGGTTTCTTAGGGGCTATAGTAGGGGGCTTTATTGCAGGATACCTTGTACTTGCGATTGAGAAACTTTGTACTAAGATTCCAGATATGTTTGATGGTATTAAACCAGTCTTACTATATCCGGTATTAGGCGTATTATCAGCAGGTATTGTGATGACAGTACTTAATACATATCTAGTAATTGGTCATTCATTTATTATGGAACGTGTGAATAACCTACCACTTATTTCATTAGTTATTATTGGGGCATCACTTGGTGCGATGATGTCTATTGATATGGGTGGACCTGTTAATAAGTTTGCTTATTTATTTGCGAATGCTTTAGTTTTTACTAGAGCAAATAATGCGACTATTATCATGGCTTCTGTTATGGGTGCTGGTATGATTCCACCTCTTGCGATTGGCTTCTCTACACTTGTATTTAAAGAAAAGTGGACTAAAGAAGAAAGAGGTACTACTTTAAAGAACATTATCATGGGCTTATCATTTGTATCAGAAGGGGCTATACCTTTTATGCAGAAGGATCAAAAACATGTCTTACCTGCATGCATCCTAGGTTCACTTATTACCGGTGGATTATCTGCTTACTTTAAGTGTGGAGTGATGGCACCTCATGGTGGTATCTGGATCATCTATTTGATGTCTAATCCACTCAAGTATGTCTTAGCACTCCTTGCTGGTGCAATTGTATCAGGTCTTATTATTACATTTACACACAAGTCTGAGTCATAACTCAGGCTTTTTTGAGTGTGCCGGGCATGGCACTGATTCAGTCGGAGATAAACCGACCACAGG
>OIZL01000532.1_pt1 | contig 27573 bp, 24 predicted proteins | sample 1588541 | NCBI WGS metagenome assembly OIZL01 (sample SAMN03283285) | human gut metagenome | biome: human-associated habitat; material: feces | host: Homo sapiens | place: Peru | collected 2012 | reverse complement strand
GGGCTTCCTGTAGTTATTCGCTTTTTAGTGTCTACTTTTACTTGACAAGTGCACAGGGTACTGCGACCCCGGGACTTTTTCTTTCCTTTATTCAAGCTCGAACGCGCCGGTATAGAGCTTATAGTATACGCCCTTTTCCTCAATGAGCTTTTTGTGACTGCCGCGTTCGATTATTCTGCCGTGGTCGAGAACCATGATGACGTCGGAGTTCATGACCGTTGACAGGCGGTGAGCAATGACAAATACCGTTCTGCCCTCCATGAGCTTATCCATGCCCCGCTGCACTATCGCCTCGGTGCGCGTGTCGATGGAGGAGGTCGCCTCATCGAGGATCATAACGGGGGGATCGGCGACGGCGGCGCGGGCGATCGCAATGAGCTGGCGCTGACCCTGAGAGAGATTCGCGCCGTTATTGGCAAGCTTCGTTTCATAGCCCTGAGGCAGGCGCATGATAAAATCGTCCGCGCCCGCAAGCTTTGCCGCGGCCATGCATTCCTCATCCGTCGCATCAAGTCTGCCGTAGCGGATGTTTTCCATCACCGAGCCGGTAAAGAGGTTCGTTTCCTGAAGCACAAGCCCCAGTGAACGGCGCAGATCCTGCTTCTTTATCTTGTTGATGTTTATGCCGTCGTAGCGTATCTTGCCGTCGGCAATATCGTAGAAGCGGTTGATAAGATTCGTGATCGTGGTCTTGCCCGCGCCGGTCGCGCCGACAAAGGCGACCTTCTGACCCGGCTCGGCATAGACGGAGATGTCATGCAGCACGTCCTTGCCTTCCTCGTAGGCAAAGTCCACATTCACCATGCGCACGTCGCCCTTGAGCTCGGTATAGGTAAGGGTGCCGTCGCCGTGCGGATGCCGCCATGCCCAGCGCCCGGTGCGCTTTTCACTCTCGGTGATCGTACCGTCGGGAGCGATCTCGGCGTTGACAAGCGTGACATAGCCGTTGTCCGCTTCAGGCTCGCGGTCCACAAGATCGAAGATGCGCTGTGCGCCCGCCGCCGCCATCACGACGGTGTTTATCTGCTGGGAAAGCGTGTTCACGTTGCCGGTGAACTGCTTGACCATGTTGAGGAACGGGATAAGGATAGTAATATCAAAGGCTTTTCCGGAAAGACTCAGCCCCGGTACGCCGAGGATGAGGAACAGCCCGCCCACAAGCGCCAGCAGGACATACAGCACGTTGCCTATATTTATAATGATAGGTCCGAGACAGTTTGCATAGGTGTTGGCTTTAAGTCCGTCCGTGTAGAGCTTTTCGTTGAGCACGTCGAAATCCTCAATGCTCTTTTCCTCATGGCAGAACACCTTGACGACCTTCTGCCCGTTCATCATCTCCTGAACATAGCCCTCCGCCGCGGCGACGGATCTCTGCTGCTGCACGAAATACTTGGCGGAGCCGCCGCCTATCTTCTTGGACACGAGGAACATGCACACAACGCCGAGGACAAGCACCATTGTAAGCCAGATGCTGAAATACAGCATAATGGCAAAAACCGTCAGCACTATCGACAGCGACTGGATAAGCGTCGGGAGCGTCTGGGAGACAAGCATACGCAGAGTGTCGATATCGTTCGTGTAGTAGGACATTATATCGCCGGTCTTGTTCGTGTCGAAGAACTTTATCGGCAGATCCTGCATTCCGCTGAACACCTCGATGCGCAGCTTGTTGAGGTAGCCCTGCGTCATAATGGCCATAAGCTGGGTGTAGACCGTCATCGCTACCATCGACAGCACGTACAACGACGCGAGGATCACGATATAGCGCACGATCTCCGGCCTTGCGGCGATCCAGTCCCCGCTCTCGTACCATTTTTCCACAACGCTCAGCACCTGCTGCACAAAAAGCGACGGGACGGAGGAGACTATTGCCGAGAAGAGGATGCAGACCATGGTGAGAGGCGCCATAACAGGATAGTAGACGAAAAGTCTTTTTACGGCGCGGCCGAGGGAGCGGAAATCAGCCTTCGGTCTGCCTGCGCCGCCGGGTGCGCCCGCGGCGCGGCCTTTTACGTGATTACTCATTCTCTTCGCCTCCCTTCGTCTGCTGCTCATAGACCTCATGGTAAATGGGGCTTCGTTCCATGAGCTGTTCATGAGTGCCCATATCGGCGATGCGGCCGTTTTCCATTATTATAATAAGATCGGCATCCATAACGGAAGCAACGCGCTGTGCGATTATGATCTTTGTGGTTTCGGGGATGAACTTCCTGAAGCCTTCGCGGATAAGCGCATCCGTATGGGTATCGACCGCGCTTGTGGAGTCGTCAAGCACAAGCACAGCCGGATGCTTGAGAAGGGCGCGCGCTATGCAAAGGCGCTGCTTCTGTCCGCCGGAAACGTTGGTGCCGCCCTGCTCGATATAGGTATCGTAGCCGTCGGGGAAGGAGCGGACAAATTCATCCGCCTGCGCAAGTCTGCACGCCTCTTCCGTTTCCGCATCCGTCGCGTTCGGGTTGCCCCAGCGCAGGTTATCCTTTATCGTGCCGGAGAAAAGCAGGTTCTTCTGCAAAACAACGGACACGGCGTTTCTCAGCGTATCGAGATCGTACTCACGCACGTCCCTTCCGCCCACCTTCACGCTGCCCTCCGTAGCGTCGTACAGACGCGAGATAAGCTGGATAAGCGTTGTCTTACCGCTGCCCGTACCGCCGAGGATACCCACGGTCATGCCGGAGCTTATGTGCAGATCGACGTCGGAGAGCGATTCGCGCTTTGCTGCCTTTGAATATTTGAACGAAACGCCGTCAAAATCGATCGAGCCGTCCCTGACCTCAAACACGGGGTTTTCGGGGTTCGTGAGCGTGCTTTCCTCGGAGAGCACCTCACAGATACGGTGCGCGGACTCTACGGATATGGTTATCATGACGTATACGACGCTGAGCATCATAAGGCTCATGAGTATCATGAAGCCGTAGGTGATCATGCCGGATATCTGCCCCACGTCGATGACCGTACCCTGACTGCTTATTATGAGCTTTGAGCCGACATACAGAATAAACACCATGTTGAAGTACAGGCATATCTGCATAAGCGGCTGGTTGAACGCCACAAGGCGCTCGGCATAGGTGAAGTCCCGACAGATATTGTCGGAGGCGGCGGTGAATTTCTTCTTCTCGTATTCCTCCCGCGCAAAGCCCTTTACAACGCGCATTGCGCGCACATTTTCCTCAATGGATTCGTTGAGCTTGTCGTACTTTTTGAATACTGCGTTGAAAGCAGGCATCGCCTTGCGCGCGATCATGATAAGCCCGAACACCATGACGGGGACGACTATCACAAACGTCGCGGCAAGTCTGCCGCCCATAACGAACGCCATTGTCACGGCGAAGATGAACATGAGCGGTGAGCGCACCGCCATGCGGATGCACATCATGTATGCAAACTGCACGTTGCTCACGTCCGTGGTCATACGGGTGACGAGGGACGCGGATGAGAATCTGTCGATATTCTCAAAGGAAAAGCCCTGTATCTTCTCGTACATATCGTGGCGCAGATTCTTGGCAAAGCCGCCGCTCGCCTTTGAGCAGGTGTAGCCGCCCAGTGCGCCGCAGCACAGCGATATGCACGCAAGCCCCACCATCAGAAGTCCCGTTTTCACAAGACTTGACATCTCTATGCCCGCTTTTATATTGTTGATAAGGTTCGACGTGATAAACGGTATCGTGACCTCAACGGCGACCTCGATCACCATAAGGGCAAGAGTCAGCAGCGCCGGCGTTTTATATTCCCGAACGCTCTTCGCAAGCTGTTTTATCATTCTTCTTCCATACTTCCTTTCCCTATAATTTTCATCGCGTTTCCAAGCATGATATCCATTACCGGCAGAATGTTCTCCCTCTGCGCCTCGCTGAGTCCTTCGCACAGTCTCTCAAACACCTTGCCGTCGCACCGGCCAAGCTCCTCATGCAGCGCCGCCGCCTTTTCCGTGCTCGATATGCATTTGGAGCGTCGGTCAACGCCGCTGGGCGCCGTGCGGATAAAGCCCTTGCTCTCAAGCCGCTTGAGCATTTCCGTGACCGTGGTATGGCTGAGATGCGTGGCGTTTTCTATGTCCCGCTGGTTTATCTCCCCCGCGCCGTGCGTCTCCAGATAATGCAGCCGTCCGAGTATCCCGAACTGCGGTCCTGTCAGATCGGAGTCCCGCATGAACTCATCCATCTGGCGTCGGAAAGCACGGTTGATTATGGAAAAACGCATACCGACGGGCATTTTCATTTCAACTTCTTCCATTTTCACCTCATCGCGCAAATCCAAAACTCAATTTTATGTCGTGTGCGTCACATTTTAGCAAAACGGTTTTTTATTGTCAATAGTCTTTCTTGTAAAATTCACCAAAAATACATATTCGTTTTTGAGCACATTGACGAAGCGGTGAAAATCGTCCGGTCTGCCGGCAAAAAAGCATTTACTTGTTGCGCCGGGCGCGGTAAAATCTAAGCAAATCTTTTGAAAAAGAGGATAAAACATATGAAAGAAAACCCCGCCGGCCTGAAGCTGAATTATAAAAGAACGTTTCTGATCGGCTTTGCGTTCTTTGGGATACTGCTGCTCTGGCAGGTATACGACTCATGGTGTCCCACATTTTTAACGGACATATTTGCCCGCCGCATGTACGGCATGTCCTCCGCCGAGCTTAAGGCGGGCGACGCGTCCAAGATACTCAACGTGCAGTGGCTTGTCGGCATAATCATGGCCTGCGACAATCTTGCCGCGCTCATCCTTCTTCCGCTGTTCGGGCGGCTTTCGGACAGAACCGTCACGCCTATCGGCAAGCGTATGCCCTATATCCTTGTCGGCACGTTCGTCGTCGCCGTCGCTTTCCCGTTCATTCCCCTTTTCTTCCACCGCAACCAGATAGGCGGCATGATAGCAATGATGGTCGTCGTGCTCATCTTCATGATGATGTACCGCAACCCCGCCGTCGCGCTCATGCCCGACATCACGCCGAAGCCCCTGCGCGCCAAGGCCAACGGCATCATCAATATCATGGGCTATCTCGGCGGCGCCGCCGCGACGGTTCTCGGCATCTTCCTCAAGCTCAGCGACTATATAAACTCCGCTGACGAGGCGAGGAACGTGTGGACTATCGAGCTGCCCTTCATCATTGCATCCGTACTCATGGTCATTTCCGCGCTGGTGCTTTTCGCAACCGTCAGGGAAAACGAGCTTGCCGGGCAGCTCAAGGGCGAAATGGAAGAGGGCGAACGCCTTGCCGCCGTGGAAACGCCCATCGACGACGACAAGCCCATGTCCAGAGCCAACCGCAATATGCTCCTTGCCATTCTCGGCGCGGAGTTTCTGTGGTTCATGGCCGACAACTCCATCGGCACATACATCGGCAACTATGTTATCTACTACCTCAATTCCTCCTCAAGCTCCACCATGATACTCACCATCGCGGGCGGGCTTGCTTCCGTCGTCGGCTTTGCGATCGCCGGCGGTATTGCGGACAGGATAGGCCGCAAATGGACTATCTCAGCGGGACTTTGCATCACGTTCGCGGCGCTCCTGCTGATGTGCTTCGCCGCGCCTACGGGCGTTGTCGTGGGCGGAAAGGGCGAATTTGCCTTCCCCGTAATGCTGTATGCCGTATGGGTCATAAAGGGCTTCGGCATGGCGCTTGTCCACAACTGCTCGTTCCCCATGGTCGTGGAGCTGTGTTCGTCCAAGAAGATCGGTCAGTTCACCGGCTATTACTATGCCGCATCCATGTCTGCCCAGACCGTTACGCCCGTTCTTCTCGGCTATATCTTCAACGTCACTCTTGCATGGCGCGCCCTGCCCGTATACGCGACTGTACTCATCGCCTGCTCCGCCGTCGTCTTTACCCTGCTTGTCAAGAACATCAAGGCCTCAAAGGTGCAGAATGTTGTCGGCATAGAAGCGCTCGACGGCGACTGAGGTCATTAAGCTTTGTGAAAGAATCTCAACGTGGGTTCTTTCACAAGCCTGAAAACTCGGCGGAAAGCGCGGTCAAAAAAGTCCTGTAAGGGCTTTTTTGGCAAGCTGTGCCGCGCTCTGCGCGGCTTTATCACAACTGTTTTAGCGGCCTGCGCCGCAGGAGGATCAATATGAAAAAACGCAAGCACAGAAAACACGGACTGCTGAAGCTGGCGGCGGCAGGGCTTTTCATGCTCGCCCCCGGCTATGCCTCAAAGCGGCAGAAAGCGCCCTTCATCGGGGTGAACTTTGCCCACAGAGGACTGCACACGGAGGATAAGCGCGTACCTGAAAACTCCCTTGAGGCGTTCAGGCTCGCCGCAGAGGCCGGATACGGCATAGAGCTGGATGTTCAGCTGTCAAAGGACGGGCGCGTCGTCGTCTTCCACGACGATACGCTTGACAGGGTGTGCGGCGTCCGCGGCAGAGTTGATGACTATAAATATGATGAGCTGAAAAAAATGCCCCTTTGCGGAAGCTCCCAGACCGTCCCGCTCTTCACTGAGGTGCTGGATGTGATAGGCGGCAGAAGCCCTCTCATAGTTGAGCTTAAAACAGGTCCCAGAAACAAGGAGCTGTGCCGCAAGACCTACGATATTCTGGAAAATTACCGCGGCGAGGTGTGCATAGAGAGCTTCAACCCGCTCATCGTGGCGTGGTTCCGCTTCCACGCCAGGGATATAGTGCGCGGTCAGCTTGCCATGCCGATGAAGGAATACGGCAGGAAGGATGCCTCTCCTCCGCTGGCGTTTGCGCTCAGCAGAGGGCTTACCAACTTTATCGCCCGCCCGCAGTTCGAAGCGTATAAAATAGGCTTCCGCCCGCTTGGCATCCGCATCGCGGAAAAGCTCGGCGCGATGGCGATCGGCTGGACAAGCCATGAGGCGAAGAACGAAAAGCACCGCGACGGCGTTATTTTCGAGTTCTACAAGCCTGAGAAAAGATTTAAATAATGTGATTTTGGGAGGCTGTTATGCTGCTTAAACAAAGCCGTGTCCTCGGTCTTGTCACGCTTGCCTGTGTTGCCGTCATCACCTCGCATTGCTATCTTACGGAGCTGAGTGCATGGTCAGCATCAATATTTGTCATTGCATCCGGCTATTTTCTCTCCGCCGCTCATTATGACGATTTTTCCGACGGCGTCGGTGTAAAGTCCGCGCTCTGCTTTGCCGCCGGAAAGATCGGGAAAATATTCCCGCTTTATATACTCTGCATAATAGCCGCCTTTCTCCCCAGACTTTATTTTTCGCTCAAGGGCTTCTCCGCTCTGGACAGCGAATTTATGATCGGCGCATTTTTCAACGTTTTCCTTTTGCAGGCGTGGACGCCGGTGTATGTTTTTACCGTCAACGGCGTCGGCTGGTATTTCTCGGTATGCGTTCTGCTCTTTGCTCTTTTCCCGTTCATTCTCACATTTGTCAGACGCATCGGGACGATCAGGGGCTGTCTTGCCGCCGCAGCCGCCGTCACCCTTGTTCAGCTTGCCGTTTCCTATCTGTCTTGCAGATTTTTGCCTGTCGGCGACGTCAAATGGTTCAACCTCTGCTTTCCGCCGTTCCGCGTTTTTGATTTTACCCTCGGCGTCATTATCGGACACATTATAAAGGGCTTTCCGCGCCCCGAAAAATCTCCCGCCGCCGCGTCGGCCGCAGAGCTTTCAGCCGTTTTTCTTACCGTTCTTTCCATTTATATTTTTTATCGTATATACCTTAACGCCGAATTGAACTGGATAGGCTATACGCTTTTGTTTGCCGCGCCTACATTTGCGCTGGTGCTTGTCTTTGCCCGCGGGGAAGGATTTGTCAGCGCGGTCATCGGCAACCGCTTTTTCCGCCGCCTCGGTATGACCGGCGCCGCCGCATATATCGTACACGCTCTCGTCATTTCAAACACGATCTCTCTGGCGGTCCGCCTCGGTATTTCCGTGGGCGTACAGCACGTTCTGGTTCCTGCCGCCTCCGTCGTCCTCTCTTTCCTTATAGGTCATATCTGGGCGCTTATGCAAAGGAAAGCGTCTTCGGCTCATGCCGCCGGATAACAGCGCGTCTTTTCCTTCTCCCCGACGTATACGCACCGGAGAAAATGCCCGGAACCGGTTTTTGCCCGCAAGGCTTTTTGGCAGTCTCTGTCTTTTTTCGTGTTTTCCAAAAAACATTTTTAAAAAGTCTTGCAATTTGCAAACAATTCCGCTATAATATCAGAGCATTTCGCACGGGAGCGGACTTTTCTCCATGTGGCCGCAAGGCTTGGAGGAGGGGTTGAGGCTTCCGGAGGAATGGCGGCTGCGGAACGGCGGTTTCGCGGCCGGCCAAAATAACAAATCAAAGGAGAAAACCAAATGTCAGTAGTTTCCATGAAGCAGCTGCTCGAAGCCGGTGTCCACTTCGGTCACCAGACCCGCCGCTGGAACCCCAAGATGAGCGAATACATCTATTGCGAGCGCAACGGTATTTACATCATCGACCTTCAGAAGACCGTCAAGAAGCTTGAAGAGGCTTACGAGTTCGTCCGTCAGCTTTCCGAAAACGGTCAGTCCGTTCTTTTCGTCGGCACCAAGAAGCAGGCCACCGATGCAGTCAAGGAAGAGGCTGCCCGCGTAGGTATGTACTATGTCAACGCCCGCTGGCTCGGCGGTATGCTCACCAACTTCAAGACCATGCGCACCCGCGTCGATCGCCTTGCACAGCTCAAGAAGATGCAGGAAGACGGCACCTTCGATATGCTGCCCAAGAAGGAAGTCATGAAGCACCTCGGCGAGATGGAAAAGCTTGAGAAGTATCTCGGCGGCGTCAAGGATATGAAGAAGCTCCCCGGCGCTCTGTTCGTCGTTGACCCCCGCAAGGAGCACAACGCTATCGCCGAAGCACGCAAGCTGCACATCCCCATCGTCGCTATCGTTGATACCAACTGCGACCCCGATGAGGTCGATTACGTCATTCCCGCAAACGACGACGCTATCCGCGCCATCCGCCTGATCTCCGCCACCATGGCAAACGCCATTCAGGAAGGCCGTCAAGGTGTTGACGCCGAGGAAGCCGAGACTGCCGAAGCCGCAGAAGCTCCCGTTGAGGAGTGATTCCGCGCTCCCCCAAGGGGGATCAATCGAAAAAGTTAAAGAGGGGCGCTCTATTCGCCCCTTTTTTCGAGTTTTCTTTTAAAATATATTGTGGAGGATATAATTATGGCATTTACTGCTCAGGATGTTAAGACCCTGCGTGAGATGACTAACGTCGGCATGATGGACTGCAAGAAGGCTCTCCAGGCTACCGACGGCGATATGGATAAGGCAGTTGACTGGCTGCGTGAAAAGGGTCTTGCAAAGGCCGCGAAGAAGGCCGGCCGCGTTGCCGCAGAAGGTATGGCTTATGCCGAAGTATGCCCCGAGTGCGGCGTAGGCGCCGTCGTCGAGGTCAACTGCGAGACTGACTTCTGCGCAAAGAGCGAGCTGTTTGTTGAATTTGTCAAGGATATCTGCCATGTTGTTCTCAAGGACAACCCCGCCGATGTCGAAGCGCTCATGAACTGCAAGTACCCCGGCAGAGATATGACCGTTACCGAAGTCATGCCCGAGAAGGTCATGTCCATCGGTGAGAATCTCCAGATCCGCCGCTTTGTCCGCTTTGCGGAAAACACCTCCGTCGCTTACGTTCACGCGGGCGGCTCCCACGCCGTTCTCGTCAACCTCGCCGTTGAGGGCTGCGACGCTTCTGAGGTCGGCAAGAATATCGCCATGCAGATCGCCGCTATGAATCCCAAGTACTGGGACAAGAGCAATGTTCCCCAGGCCGACATCGACCATGAGCTTGAGGTTCAGGTCGCTCTCATGAACAACGACCCCAAGATGGCCGCGAAGCCCGACGCTATCAAGAAGAAGATCGCCGAAGGCAAGATCAACGCTTTCTACAAGGAAAACTGCCTGCTCCAGCAGGATTTCGTCCGTTCCGATCTGTTCAGCGGCTCCGTAGAGGGCTATATCGCAGACGCAGCGAAGAAGCTCGGCGGCTCCATCAAGTTTGTCAACGCCGTTCACTTCATCAAGGGCGAAGGCATCGAGAAGAAGGAAGAGGACTTTGCGGCAGAAGTCGCCGCCCAGATGAACATGGGCAAGTAAGTCTCCCCTTTCAGCAGAATATGAAATCATCAAGGGCAACAGCTTTTGCTGTTGCCCTTTAGTTTGTCAAAGAAGCAAGCTTCTTTGACAAACTAAAGAAGAAACATCGCGCCCATTATTACCAGCAGCTCGCTGTCGCCGCTTTCGCGGTACATGAGATATAATATCAGCAGCAGGATAATGTCGTCGTTGTCAAGCGGCTCCTTCGTTCCCGGCACAAGCCTTCCCAGCCTGCCGAGTATATCCCCCAGTCCTCCGCCAAGTCCGCCGAGAAACCCGCCGTTTCCCGCTGAGAAACCGGCGCCGCCTGCTGTGCCGGAAGTGAAGAGCCCGTTGGGGCGCGTCGGGGGATCCGGCGGGCGCTTCTGCTCAAGGCTCCCCTCGTCAATGCGCCGTACCTTGCCCGTATTGCCCTGCCAGCGGTTAAGCATCGCCCTCACTCTCCTCCATTGCAAGCCTTGCAAGTCTCATAAGCTTTGCGATTTTGAGAGCCTTATCCATTTTTCCGCGGCGCTTTTCCGAAAGATACGGCGACATCGCCTCCAGGATGCCTCTCTCGCCCCTGTCCTTTTCCCCGTCTGCGGACATGAGACGCATGATCCGCTTTATCATCGCCGCATCCGGCATATCCTGCTGCGCGCTCCCTGCACTCTCTCCGCTGCCGGCGCCGGCCATTATGGATTGGGCAAGCTTGCTTATCTGCTCCAGCTGCTGCGGGTCGCCCAGAACGCTGTTTATTCTGCTTTCCAGCTCATCCATGACCGACACCTCCCATCAGACTATTTCCCCATCATTCTGCGGACGTTTTCCGCAAGGCGCTTCCCCTCGTCTGTACTCAGAACGGCCGTCAGCATATCCTGCAGCGCCTTGCCGTCCCCGCTTTTTGCCGCGTGTTCTAGTTTTTCCGCATCGACCATACGGCTCAGCCGTTTTCCGTCCTCGCTCTCGGCAAGCCGTTTTACATCCTCCGCCTTGCCGAGTCTTTCCAGCTCCCGTCCCACATCCTCAAACCTGTTCACGCCCATACCTCCCATATCCTTTCTTTACAGTATATGTACCCGGACGGGAAATGATAATCCATAATTATCCGCGCCAATGCGGGAAAAGACTTGACAGCGCGGAAATTCGCACTATGATATATAAAAACCGCCGGACGTGCCGTCCGTGCGGCCATTTGGAGGTTTTTCATGATAAAGGCAGCCGTTTTTTCAGACACGCACGGGAACACGGCGCTCATGACCGAGGCGGTCAGGCGCACAAGACCGGACATACTCATTCACCTCGGCGATTACGAGCGCGACGCCGATGTACTCAGACGTGAGTTTCCGGAGATCCCGCTATACTCCGTGTGCGGCAACTGCGATCTTGCGCCGATGTCGCCGCTTACCGATATAGTGCCTCTCGGTCCGGTAAAGGCGTTCATCTGCCACGGACACAGCTATGATGTCGGTTACGGCGCCGACAGGCTCGTCTATGCCGCGCAGGAGCAGGGCGCGAAAATCGCGCTGTTCGGTCACACGCACACCGCGTATAACGGAGAAGCGGGCGGGGTGAAGGTGATAAACCCCGGCACGGCGGGCAAGGGCAGAGCGCCGACCTACGCCGTGATAGAGGTTTTTCCAAACGGCGGCATAGCGTCGGAAATAAAAGAGCTGTAAACGGATTTGTTCACATTATTTCCGTTGTTATTTTCGAAAAAGGTGTTATAATAAAATTTTAGAGAATATACCGCCGCGCAGCGGGGAAGATATGCTTTCCCGCGCTCAGGCGGCAGCTTGGAGGTTTTATAAATGACAAGAATAGATATATTTTCCGGTTTTCTCGGTGCAGGCAAGACCACGCTTATCCGCAAGCTCATTGCCGAGGGCTACAAGGGCGAAAAGCTTGTGCTTATTGAGAACGAGTTCGGTGAGATCGCGATCGACGGCGGCTTCCTCAAGGACGCCGGTGTCGAGATATCCGAAATGAATTCCGGCTGCATCTGCTGCACACTCGTGGGCGATTTTACAAAAGCGCTCAAGAAGGTCATCGACGATTTCAAGCCGGACCGCGTTATTATCGAGCCGTCCGGCGTCGGCAAGCTCAGCGACGTTGCAAAGGCCGTCGAGCGTGTTGAGGGCGCGGAGATAGGTGCAAAATGCACCGTTGTCGATGCGGGCAAGTGCAAAATGTATATGCGCAACTTCGGTGAGTTCTTCAACGATCAGGTGGAAAGCGCCGACCTTATAGTCCTGTCGCGCACTGACACCGCCTCCGAGGAGAAGATAAAGACCGCGCTGGCGCTGCTCAAGGGGCTTAATCCCTCTGCGCGCTTCATCACCACGCCGTGGGCAAAGATCAGCGGTGTGGCCATCCGCGAGGCTATGGACGAGGACGTGCTCAAGCGCGAAATGGAGCATGCCGAGCATGAGACGCATGAGCATCACCATCACCGCTACGACGAACACGGCGATTGCTGCTGCGGCCACCACCACGATGAGGACGAGGATGAACACGGCTGCTGCCATGACCACGACCATGAGCATCACCACGATCACGACCATGAGCATCACCACGATGATGAATGCGGATGCGGCTGCCACGATCACGACCACGGCGAAGAGCATGAGCATCACCATCATGATCACGACGAGGACGGCGAATGTGAATGCGGCTGCCACGATCACGACCATGAGCACCACCATCACCATCATGCCGACGAGGTGTTTGTAAGCTGGGGCAGCGAGACGGCAAAGAAATTCAGCGAGGCGGAGCTGAGAGGTATTCTCGACGCGCTGAACGATTCCGAAAAATACGGCGTCGTGCTGCGCTCAAAGGGCATTGTGGACGCGAACGACGGCGATTGGCTGTATTTCGACTATGTTCCCGAGGAGTGCGACATCCGCCGCGGAGCCGCCGCCGCGACAGGCCGCTTCTGCGTTATCGGCTCGAAGCTGAATGAAAAGGCGCTGAAGGAGCTGTTTGAGGTTGAGTAAAAACAACGATATTCCCGTTTATCTTTTTACCGGCTTTCTCGAAAGCGGCAAAACAAAGTTCATACAGTCAACGCTTGAGGACAAGCGCTTCTGCAATGGGGAGCGCACGCTGCTTCTCGTATGCGAGGAGGGCGAGGAGGAATACGCGCCTGAGCAGTTTGCCGACAAGAGCGTTTTTGTGCGCACGGTGGAGACGCCCGAGGAGCTGACAGCCGAAAATCTCGTGAAATTCCTTGCCGAGACGCAAGCGGAGCGCGTTGTCGTCGAATATAACGGCATGTGGATGCTTGACCGGCTTTACGGCGCTATGCCGGAGGGCTGGATGGTCTATCAGGAGTTCATGTTCGCCGATGCGACGACGTTCCTCACCTATAACGGCAACATGAGAAACCTTGTTTACGACAAGCTGAAGAGCGCGGAGCTGGTCATTTTCAACCGCTTCAAGCCCTCATATGAGATGATGGACTTTCATAAGATCGTCCGTGCGGCGTCCCGACGCGCCGATATCGCCTATGAGTTTGAGGACGGGCATGTGCAGTATGACGAGATAGAGGACCCCCTGCCCTTTGACCTTGACGCGCCCATCGTCGAGATCGGCGACGACGATTTTGCCGAGTGGTACAGAGACGTCGGCGAGGAGCCGAAAAAGTATGAGGATAAGGTCGTCCGCTTCAAGTGCCGCGCACTGCGCCGGCAGAAGATGCCGCCGCGCACCTTCATCGTCGGCAGGCACGTTATGACCTGCTGCGTGGAGGATATCCAGTTCGCCGGGTTCGCGTGCAGCTGGGACAAGGCGGAGAGCGTGAAGGACGACACGTGGATGATCCTCACGGCAAAGGTCAACTGGAAGTTCTCCCGCGCATATAACCGCAAGGGACCGGTGCTGACCTATATTTCTCATGAGGAATGTGAGCCTCCCGCCGAGCCGGTCGCAACGTTTTACTGAGAAGCTGATATCCGCGGCGTAAAAACGGCGAAAAGCCGTTTCGAAAAAACAAAAGATTCAGAATCACGGATTTTGAAAAATTGAGAGATTCATGATTCTGAACTTTTTTATTTAAAAGGAAAGAGAGAACCCGTGAAATACAAATGCCTTGTTTTCGACCATGACGACACCGTCGTCAATTCCACCGCGACGATACACCAGCCCTGCTTTCAGGCGTATCTCGATCTGCGCTATCCCGGGAGGACCTGCTCATTTACGGACTACATGAAGAAAAACTTCTCCCCCGGCTTCATCGAAATGTGCAGAAACGATTACGGCATGAGCGACGCCGACCTTGAGGACGAGACGCGCTTCTGGCAGAGCTATGTCAAGGAGCATATCCCGGCCGCCTATCCCGGCATCCGCGAAATAATGGAGCGCCAGAAGGCAGAGGGCGGATACATAGCCGTCGTGTCACATTCGTTCGACTTCAACATCCTGCGGGACTACGAGGCCAACTCCCTGCCGCGCCCGGACGCGGTTTTCGGCTGGGAGCAGCCGTCGGAGCGCCGCAAGCCCCATCCGTATCCGCTGGAGGAGATAATGCGCCGCTTCTCCCTCTCGGCGGGCGACCTGCTTATGATAGACGACCTCAAGCCCGGCTACGATATGGCGCGCGCCGTCGGCGCGGACTTCGCCGCCGTGGGCTGGAGCAGCGACATCCCCGAGATCGAAAGCTTCATGCGCGAAAATTGTACATTATACTTCAAAACCGTACAGGAGCTTGCCGCGTTTTTAGAGTAAAGACCGAAATCGGCTTTTTGTTTCAAATTTATTCACATTTTAATTGACAAAAAGCAAACGATTGTATTATACTTGATTCAATACGGTAAAATTTCATTACTGTAAATCGTTAAAGATAGAGGAAGATACTATGGAAAAACGTTACGGTCTGCCTACCGCCATAGCGATGGTCATCGGTATTGTTATCGGTTCCGGTGTATTCATAAAGGGCGGTAAGGTTCTGGCGCTCACACACGGCAACATGCTTCAGGGTGTGCTGGTCGTAGGCATTGTCGGTCTTATCTGCATCATATGCTCTCTCGTTTTTGCTGAGCTCGGCTCCAAGTACGAAAAGGTCAACGGCGTGGTCGATTATGCCGAGGTTGCTCTCGGGCCTACATATTCGTACTATGTCGGCTGGTTCATGACCACTATTTACTACCCCTGCCTTGCCGCGATGCTGGCATTCTTCTCCGCCGTGTTTTTCCTTGCCCTTTTTGACATCCCCACGCTTGACTTCTTTGTCACCGGCACCGTCAGGTCGGAGGCTCTCGGTCTCGGCGCGGGCTTCCTTATCATAGGCTACGGCATCAATGCGATCTCTCCCAAGCTTGCGGGCAAGCTTCAGGTCAGCATGACCGTCATCAAGCTCATCCCGCTGCTGCTCATGGGTATCGTAGGCATTATCGTCGGCTTCAGCACCGGCGCAACGCAGAATGTGCTCAACTATGTCAACTCTCCCGAGTATGCCGAGGCCATAGAGGGAACGACGGCTTTTCAGGGCGTGTTCTCCGGCGTCGCTTCCTTCGCTTTCGCCTATGAGGGCTGGATAATTGCCACCTCGATCAACTCCGAGCTTAAAGACGCAAAGAAAAATCTCCCGCTGGCGCTCATCTGCGGCGCGCTGTTCTGCACTGTACTCTACTGCCTGTACATCTTCGCAATGAGCTGCGTCGGCGACGTCGAGACTATCATCGGCACATGGCCGCTGGGCGAAAAGCTGCCCAAGATCGCTTTCTCCGTCGTCTTCGGCAATACCGTCGGCACGGTGGTTTACGCGTTTATCGCCATTGGCTGTCTCGGCGTTATGAACGGACTTATCATGGGCTCCTCCCGCGGTATGTACTCCGTTTCCGCACGCAACATGGGTCCCCGCCCCGAGTTCTACGGTCATATCGACGATCAGAACGGCTTTACCATCAAGTCCACCATTATCGGCATGATGTTTTCCGGCTTCTGGTATGCATGGACGTCGATCTTCTGGATGTACGGCCCCGACTTCATGGGCGGTCTGCACAACTGCCAGTGGATCGCGTGGGAGCCTGATGAAATATGCATCATCAATCTTTACGCCATGTACATCCCAATGTTCGCCGCGCTCATGTTCAAGGACAAGGGCGGCAACGTGTTCAAGCGCTACATTCTGCCCGCTCTCGGCATCCTGTGCTGCTGCTTCATGGTGTACTGCTGCTGGGTCGGCAAGGGCTATCAGCAGGTCTGCGGATATCTGATTTTCTTCGCGCTCGTGATGTTCGTCGGCTATTTGTTAAAAACCCCGAAAAAGGCAAAATAAAGCAAAATACAAAGGAGGCTGTGAAAGATCACAGCCTCCTTAAACTGTCAGGGAGCCTTAACGAGGTTCTTTGACAAGCTTTCCGCCGAGCATTTATATGTATTCTATCGTGATGCGGCAGACGCGAAACTCGTCGAGATGGGCGAACTTATAATTGAAGCTGCCCTTCGCCGCGCCGCGCCAGCGTGCCATTATATTGTTTATATTGTTGCAGAAGGCGCTGAAATCGGCGCTGCTTTCAAATTGGAGATATGCCGCGTCCCCGTCGGCAAGCGCGTCAAGCCGGTCAAAAAGCCGCTGCTCATACTCTTCGCCGGTGTAGACAAACTCGTTTTTCAGGTGGTGATAGCTGTTGTTCATATTGAGACTGCCGGGCAGCTCAAAAAATCCTGAAAAGGAGACGTTTTCGGGGTATTTTTCCCTTATCCAGAAGCGCGAGACATTGTACGCGCCGTAATATTTGTAGCTTCTGTCGCTGCTCATCACGTCGTTCGTCACGTCGAGATCGTAATATTCCCCGTCTATGCATACGATGTTCCACGCGTGTCCGACGACCTCCGCCGAGGCGGTGCCGGCCATAACCATGCAGGGGATATCCATTTCCTCCAGCAGCCACTTCATCGCAAGGCTTATCCCGTCGCATTTCGCCTGACCCTCGCCAAGCGCGCCGTAGGCGTTCGCGGCGCTTGCGGCATTGAAATTGTAAAAGCAGTTCGACGTGAGGTATTCATAGGCGGCGAACTCCTTTTCGCTGTCGCTCAGCCCCTCGACGGAGGCGGCCAGCGTCCTCGCCTTCTCGGCACATATGCCGTATTCCGCCGCAAACTCCTGCCGTGTCAGGACGATGGGCAGCTCCGCCGAGACGACGCGCCCATCGGCGTCGGCGATGAATTTTATCTCGCCCGTTGTTGAAAATTGCAGCAGCTCGGGACATTCATAGCTCATTATAAGCGCAAGCTGGGAAAATTCCTGCCGGTACATCTCACGCGGAAAATTGCAGCTCGTTTCAAAGTTGCTGACGGCTCTGTACATCTCGCAGAAATTCTCAAGCAGCCTGTCGTCAAGCGTGTTGAGGTAATAGCGTATCTCAAAATGCGGTATCATCGACGCCGCTTTCAGCTGCATCGGCGTATAGTGGGCAATGACCGGCTCCTCCGTCGGCACCGGCACGGGAGTTGTTTCGACAACGGCGGCAGGCTCGCTCACCGGCACTTCGCTCACCGGTGCGTCCCTGTTCATCTCGCGGAAAATGAGAAACGCAAGCAGTATCCCCGCCGCGACCGACAGCGCCGCCAGCGGCCACGCCTTTTTAGGCTCCTTCTGCACACGTATGACGATCCTGAGCGGTCCGGTCACGATATCGCCGTAGTTGACGTAGAATCTGGCCTCATTGACATACAGCACCATGCCGTCATACATCTTCTTCGGCAGGCTTACACGCATCGGCTCCGGCCCTCCGGGATAGCGAAGCACGGAAACGCAGCCCTGCCGCGCCTCTTTTTCGGAGACGTACAGCGTCACGGTAGGCATATTCGTTTTTCTTTTCTCTATGGCCGCGCCGCAGACAAGGCAATAATCCGCGCCTGCCTGCAATTCACTGCCGCAGTGGGGACAAACTCTCATAAAAAGCTCCGGTGGAATGAACGTAAACGTTGAATCAGTCGTAAGCACTATAATACCATAAATGCGCACGATAAAAAAGAAGAATATGTAAAAACCCTCCCGGATTTTGTTGTAGGTGTTACAATGAAGTGTAACAGATAAGAAAAAAAGAATAGCGAATAGGAGAGACCTGTAGTAAGGTTGAGTTGACGAGACGAAACCGAAAGGCAGGTGTACCCTATTCGCTATGAATAAGATAACACAAGACATGCGGTATAAGCAAGCAGTAATTGAGTATGCCTGAAAACAAGGAACTTTATCAGAACTATTTGGAACAGTGCATTAAAAAAGTAATTAATGACCTATACATGTGATAATACTCAACGGGTCTCTAGTGCCCGAACGCCAAGAGCGCCCTCTAAAGAGGGCGTTTTTGACGTATTGTAAAGAACCATTTTGGAGTATATACTGGTACAAAATTAGACGTGGGAAATAATTGAAATGATTTTTTGATATGGTTATAGATGATACTATAGAGCCAAGAGCACCATCTTTTGAAAAGATGGTGCTTTTTTACAGAACAAAATATAGTGTTCGGTTGCATGCGAAGAACACTGACGGGATTTTCGGAACTAGAAAAAGGTTGGTTTTTAGAAGTCACTCAGAAAATAAAGCAAAATCACTTCACCTTCTGCTCCAAAATGAAGTGAGCAATGTGTGTAAATTGTTACTGCTGCACAAAAAAGAACAAAATTTTTTGTATCAAAAGTATACGAATGTAAAAAATAAAATTTTTCTTTACTTCACCTGAATATATAAGTAAAAATGTCAATGGAGGCAAAACCAATGAACGATACACTCTTTAAGGTCGGTTTGATGTTAAATGATTTACCTCGAGCAGAGCGAGCCTTTGCGCAAGCAGTTATTGAAAGTCCATCTTCTTGGCTATGCTCTACATTGTCAAAGCTTGCATATGAAACAGGCTCAAGTGAAGCGGCAATAATAAGATTTTGCAAGCGGCTAGGGTTTAACGGAATAAATGAGTTCAAAATTGCGATAAGCGAAGCGAGTCAAACTGAACTGGACGTTGACAGACATACTCATTCAAGCCTTGAAACATTAGACATCATGCGAGAAATGTACAAGAGCACCCTTCAAATTCTGAATGATACCATTGCACAAGGAACAGATAATTATGATAAGGCAGTAATGTCGCTGATGAATGCACAGTCTATAAATTTTTTTGGTGTCGGGGAAGCGTATATTACGTGTATGTTCGGTAAATTAAAGTTTTCAAAGCTTGGAAAACTTTGTACCGCAGACGGAGATCCGTTTCAGCAGTATATAACGGCAAAAAACCTTGGGCTCAAAGATGTGGCGATTGCTATCTCGTATGATGGTGCAACAAAAACGGTTTGTGATTGCATGAGAATTGCCAGAGCAAACAAGGCAACAACGATTTCTATCACTAGGAAACATCCCTCTGTGCTTTTGCGTTATACAGAATTGCCTTTGTATTCGGTGGTCAATGATCTTACTGAAGCAGGAGAAAAAGCGGCACGCCGCATTTCAGATCAGTTCATAATTGATGTTTTGTACTACACTATGATAAACAAGATGGGATACGATGAATACTCAAATCAGATTGCGGGCGTAAGCAGAGCAGTGAATATGCTTCAGATAGAAAAAGAAAAGAATAAATCAAATAAACTGTAAAAAGGAGACAGAAAAATGGCAGAGCATATCTATACAAACCATCCCTATACCGAAAACAAGATAAAGGATAAGCCCATTCACATCAAGGGCGACAAAATTGCAAAGTTCATATATCCGGATATAAGTACAGACCATGGCGATTTGAATTTTCTGTACCTGAGCACTGACCATATGACCGTGGTTCTCTGGGAAATGGCACCCGGTAGCCAGTTCAATCCTCCCGACTACCACGAAGGTGATGAGATTTATTACATTCTTGACGGTGAAATTACTGAGCTCAACCCTGTTACCGGTGAAGTTCTCAGAGCCAAGAAGGGTGAGGCAATGCTTATCCCCAAGCACTCCATCCACATCGGCATCAACTTCAGCGACAAGGTCATGCGCAACTTCGCCATCATCGCTCCCAAGTCTGTTGTTGACCAGACCTTCCCCACCGACGCTGATCCTCGCCACAAGCTCTTCCAGGGCAAGTACAACAACGAGCTCAAGGTCGTAAAGGGCTGGGAAGAAAGTGTTTACCATCCCACTCTCGACGATATCAATGAGTGGCCCAAGCACACTGAATTCCTCAGAGAGACAGGCTTCTACTACCACATCCCCGAAGAGAAGAAGCTCCTTTCCATCATGGGCGGCTACGACAACCCCGTTCTCGTAAAGACCTGCGTTGCCAACGAGTATGTTCATGTGGGCGAGTACTTCCTGCCCGCAGGCGGTCCCGGTCCCCGTCAGACTCCTTCCATCAAGTATGAAGGCGAATGCTTCATTTTCGCCCCCGAAGAGAGAGTGAGCATATACGTTCCTGCCGATCATCAGAGCTATGTTCTCGAGCACGAGGAGGGTCTGTATCTGCCTCCCAACACCGAGCACACCATCATCAACTTCAACGCCAATCCTCTTAAAGTCATCTTTGCTGTTGCACCCGTTGACTAAGTAATATTCCTTGAAGGGAGCTGAATTTGTGTCTGCACTTTTTAGATTGGAAAACATAAGCAAGGCTTTTCCAGGTGTTAAAGCGCTAAACAATGTCAGTATTTCAATTGAAAAAGGTGAAGTTCTTGCTCTGATGGGCGAAAACGGAGCCGGTAAGTCCACCTTGATCAAGATTCTTGCAGGCGCATACAAGATGGACAGTGGTGAGATCTACTGTGAGGAGAAAAAGGTCCAGATAAACGACCGCAACGACTCCACAAAGCTTGGCATCAGCATAATATTCCAAGAATTGAACTTGTTCTCGAATCTGAGTGTTGCGGAAAACATCTTCGTCAATAGAGAGTTCAGAAAAGCCGGTTTCATATATGACAGAGAAAAAGCAAACAGGGAAGCCTCCGTGTTGCTCGAAAAAGTCGGCCTTAGTTGCTCTCCTGATACAAAACTTGTTGACCTGACCATTTCGCAGCGGCAGATGGTCGAGATAGCCAAGGCGCTGTCATCCGATGCCAAGCTCATAATAATGGACGAGCCTACTTCTTCTCTCACCGATAACGAAGTAGATAAGCTGTTCGAAATCATAAACAACCTCAAGGAAAGCGGCGTTTCTATCCTTTTCGTCTCCCACAAAATTAATGAGGTCAAGAGAATTGCCGACAGAGTTCACGTTCTTCGTGACGGCGAGTATATCGCCACTTTGCTGAAAGAGGAGATTACCGAAGAGACCATCATCAAGGCCATGGTCGGCAGAAACCTTGAGAATATTTTTGATAAGCAGTATGCCGAGATAGGCGAAACAGCTCTTGAAGTCAAAAACCTCTACACCAAGAATTTCCTGAAAAACATCTCATTCAATGTCCGCAAGGGTGAAATTGTTGGTTTTGCAGGGCTTGTAGGTGCCGGACGAAGCGAAGTAATGCGCGCGGTTTTCGGCCTTGATGCAATTATGGGAGGTGAGATTCTCGTAAACGGTAAGCCGGTCCGTATAAAGTCACCTGCTGACGCCATCAAGCTTGGCATGGGGTTTGTACCAGAGGATAGAAAGAACGAAGGCCTGTTCCTGAGAATGTCCGTCATGAAAAACAGCAGCATAGTTATGATGAACAAGGTGAGTAAGCACGGTGTTATAAACAGTGCTCAGGAATACGAAACCACCAGAAGCTATGTGGAAAAGCTCAACATCAAAACTCCGAACATGGAGAAAGAAGTCATGGAACTGTCTGGCGGAAATCAGCAGAAAGTCGTTGTGGCCAAGTGGTTGTCAAACGAGCCGCAGATTTTGATTGTTGACGAACCTACACGAGGAATAGATGTCGGTGCCAAGAAAGAAATACATAATCTCATCAGTAATCTGGCAAAGTCCGGCGTTGCAATCATAATGATCAGTTCAGAAATGCCCGAGATACTTGGTATGTGCGACAGAATTTATGTCATGCATGAAGGTCGTATAAAGAGCGAGCTGAGCAGAGGAGAGGCAACTCAGGAGAAAATAATGGAAGTCATACTACAGGAGGATGCTTAAGGTGGAAAACAGAATCGAAAGACCTTCCCTGATAAAAAGAATCCTGAAAAATGAAATTTTCGGTATTTTTATCGTATTAATCTTAATGTGTGTTGCGCTGACAATACTCAGACCCAAAAGTTTTCTGACTGCATCCAACCTTGCTTCAATAGGCCGAAGCATGTCATATACAGGCGTTATGGCAATCGGTATGACCTTTGTTATCATAACCGGCGGCATAGACCTGACTGTTGGATCTATATTCGGTCTTTCTGGAGTTGTTGTTGGTATAGCTCTTCAGTCAAATCTGCCCCTTGCTGTCGGCATTCTTCTTGGTCTTCTCACCGGCGTTGCTTTTGGTGTGGTAAACGGTCTGGCAATTACCAAAATCAGTCTTCCACCCTTCATTGTCACTCTGAGCTTTATGAACATCACAAGAGGTCTGGCACAGGGCATTACTAGCGGCTCTCCTATCAAGATTCCTGACAGCCTGAAGGCTTTTGGTATTGGCAACTTTCTTGGCATACCCTACACGGTTTGCTACATGATAATCCTTGGCCTGATATTCAGCTTCATACTCACTAAGACCGTGTTTGGACGTCAGGTATATGCTCTGGGTGGAAACGAAGAGGCTGCCCGTCTCTCCGGTTTGAACACCACAAAGCTCAAGGTTCTTGTATATGCCATATCCGGTTTCCTTGCAGCCTTTGCAGGTATTATGACTACTGCACGTCTTGGTGTGGCTCAGTCTGCAAACGGTGACGGTTATGAAATGGATGTTATTGCTTCTGTTGTAATCGGCGGAACTAGTATGACCGGCGGCAAGGGATCAATAATAGGTTCTCTGATTGGCGCAATCATAATGGGTGTCTTGAGAAACGGTCTTGTTATGCTGGATGTAAACGCGTACTGGCAGAAGGTTGTTATCGGCCTGGTAATAATCGGTGCAGTTACCCTTGACATGATAAGACATAACAAATCAGGCAAATAAATGTGTAATTTTATGGCAGAGGGCCATAGAAAACAAAAAAAGGAGGTTTTCTCAAATGAAGAAAGCACTTTCCCTCATTCTTGCACTGGCAATGATGCTCACACTTGGAGTTTTTGCCTTTGCAGCAGACAAGCCCGTCATCGCAGTTGTTCCCAAGGCAGTTGACAACCCCCTGAACCAGGCAACAAAAGTTGGCGCAGAGCGTGCCGGCGAAGAACTTGGCTTCGAAGTTCTCTGGACTGGTACTCCTGATACTGACTCCGCAGGTCAGGTTCAAGTTATTGAAAGCTTGATCCAGAAGGGCGTTGACGGCATCCTGCTGTCCGCAAATGACCCCGATGCACTCAAGGATGTTATCAACCAGGCAATGGCAGCAGGCATTCCTGTTGCGACCTGGGACTCTGACTCCGCTGAGTCCGACAGACTTTTCTACGCAGGCACCGACAACTATTCCATCGGCTATGCTTGCGGTGAAAAGATGGTAGAACTTGCTGACGGCAAGGAAGACTTCAAGGTCGTTGTCCTCCACGGCACTCCCGGTGCTTCCAACCTTGAGACCCGTATTGACGCTTTTGAGGATGCTCTGGCCGATCTGGAAGCTACCAACATTGAGATTGTTTCCATCCAGACCTGCAACGACGACAACAACTACGCTGTTGACCTTATGGAATCCTACACTCTTGCTCATCCCGATGTTGATGCTTGGTACGTTATCGGCGGTTGGCCCTTCTTCGGCTCCACCGATTCCATGCCCAACCTGGCTGCATGGGCTGCTGATGGCGGCATTGTTGTCGCTATCGACACCTTCTGGCCCTGCCTGCAGTTCGTCAAGGACGGTCTTGTAACTGCTGAGTACGGTCAGGACTTCGATGCCATGGGTTATCTTGGTGCAACTGAGCTGTTCAAGGTTATCCAGGGAGGCGAGGCTTCTGGCGACTTCATTGACACCAACATGAACTATGCTGATGCCGAGAACATCGACTACATGCTCACCGTTATCCCCGAGTGGTAATTAAAGCGCACTTATTTGAACTTAAAGAAAATTTGCTGAATTATTGATTATTCGGCCGGTTTACTCCCGTCGATAAGACGGGAGTAAACTGCATTAGAGAAGGTGTAACTTATGACAACTGACTATTTGAAATCACTGGGAATAAACAAATCCAATGGCAGGGTAAAAGGAATACCTTCATTCTGTACTGCAAACCCTCTTGCAATTGAGGCTTGTCTGGAGTACTTCAGGGATTCAGGCTGCGTGGTCATCATTGAGGCTACCTCCAATCAGGTAAACCAGTTCGGAGGCTACACGGGCATGCGTCCCGCCGACTTCCGCGATATGGTTTATGAAATTGCTTCCAGATTGGATTTTCCCAAAGAGAAAATAATTCTCGGAGGAGATCATCTTGGTCCGCTGATCTGGAGCGGTCTTTGTGAAGCCGAAGCGATGGAACATGCAAAAAATCTCGTAAGAGAGTATGTGGATGCCGGCTACACGAAGATTCATCTCGATACCAGCATGAGGCTGGCAGATGATGACGCAGATGCAGCACTTTCCGATGATGTTATCGCAGCGAGAGGCGTTGAGCTGTATACTGTATGCAAGGAAGCATACGCTTTAAAAAACACCCGAGAGGGAAAAGTTAATCCCGAGCCGGTCTATATTATAGGCAGTGAGGTTCCTATCCCCGGTGGTGCTCAGAATGACACAAATGCTCTTTCGGTTACAAAGCCAGATAGTCTTGCAAAAACAATCGAGGCTTATAAAAATGCATTCCAAGCCTCCGGGATAAATGATGCATTTGATGATATAATAGGAGTTGTTGTGCAGCCTGGTGTGGAGTTTGGGGACGATGAAATAGCAGTTTACAACCGCGAAATGGCCGCTGACCTAACGGAGTATGCTTTTGGACTGGACGGGATAGTTCTGGAAGGTCACAGCACAGACTATCAGCCGGCTACCGCGCTGAGAGAAATGGTAGAAGACGGCATTGCTATACTGAAGGTTGGACCGGCACTCACCTTTGGGCTCAGGGAAGGTCTGATGTCCCTTGAAATGCTGGAAAAGATGCTTGTTCCCAAGAGAAAGAGATCCCATTTCTTCTCTGTACTGGAAAAAGCAATGACAGATGATCCGTCAAAGTGGATCAAGCATTATCACGGTTCTGAAGATGAACTGAAAGTTAAGCGTCTATATTCCCTGTCGGACCGCTGCAGGTATTATCTGAGTAATCCGAAGGTGGAAAAGGCACAGAAAAAATTGCTGGACAATATGGATGAAGTAAAGGTTCCTATAGGATTGCTCCATCAGTTTATGCCCAAGCAATATAAGAAAATCAGCAACGGCACTCTTGAATTCTCCTCACGCAGTATTGTGAAGGATTTTATCAAGACATATATAGATGACTATAATTTTGCATGTAAATGCATTGCAGATAGAGGTGACAAGATGTATGACATTGTTACTGTCGGTGAAATTCTCGTAGAGGTATTGACCGAAAACATCGGCCAGTCCTTTACGGAAAGTGGCTGTCTGAGAGGGCCCTTCCCCAGCGGCGCTCCCGCAATTTTTATAGATCAGGCTTCTCTGTGCGGTGCAAAGGCCACCATCATTGCAAAAATAGGCAACGATGACTTCGGTAAAATAAATATGCAGAGGCTGATTGAGCACGGTGTGGATACAACGCATATTATCTGCACTAAGGAAAACACCACCGGCACAGCCTTTGTTACATACTTTGCCGACGGTGAACGACAGTTTATTTTCCATTTCTCCCATGCAGCCTGCGGCGAGCTTGCTCCGGAAAATGTTGACGAAGAAATAATCAAAAAAGCCCGCATCCTTCATATCATGGGCTGCTCCATCACCGGCAGCCCCTCCATGGGCGAGGCAATCATGAAGGCCGTGCGGATTGCAGTGGAGAATAACGTTAAAATCTCTTTTGACCCCAATATCCGTCCGGAACTGTATCATGGCAGAATAGCAGACTTCTTTGAAGAAATTCTTGGATACTGCGATATACTGTTGGCCGGCAAGAATGAGATCGCCTTACTGTGCCCTGACATTGAAAATCCCATTGATTATCTTGTCGGAGAGAAAGGCAGGATTGTTGTGGTTAAAGATGGTTCAAAGGGCGCCTCACTTTACACAAAGGGCACCAGACTGAAAGCACCTGTTTTCCCCGCTGAGCAGATCGACCCCACCGGCGCCGGAGACAGCTTTGACGGCACTTTCCTTGCTCTGATGTGCGAGGGCTACTCTCTTAAAGACTGTATGCTCTACTCTGCCGCAGCTGGTGCAAAAGCTGTCGAGAAGCGAGGCCCGATGGAAGGCAATGTTTCCTTTAATAAGCTCAAAAAGTTCGTATCCAATAATCCCAAACTCAAAGTTGAAGAATTATAAGGATATTACTACCATAAGAAAGCTTATGCTGTTGAGACAATGATACTCCAAAACGCGCACACCCCTCCCAAAACAGTTACACCTCCTACCCCACCCATGCCCCTATATCGTAAGTTAGTATTGAAGAATAGTAATTTGCGTCAACCGCGCCGCAGAAATAGTGACCTTCAAAAAGAGTTATTGCTTTGGAGAGCCAATCCAATATATCCGTAGAGGGCAGGATGAGAGCCTTACGGAGGATATCAATGCTCTGAATGAGTATATGTTTAGCGCCGGGAAGCAGGCATTGGACAGTGAGCTTGCCGAGTGGCTGTATGTCTGTGGCCACGGTATGCGAATGGCGTTACCAGGTACGGATACAGATGAGCCTTTCAGGCTGTTTATCTTAGATCCTTGATACAGTTATATTGTCCGTTACAACGGCTTAGGTGAGCCGCCGGTAATGGGCGTAAAGTTCATAATAAAAGAAAACATGCTCCCGGTGTACAGTGTGTATACCGAGAGCATGTTTTTTGAGATAGAGAATGAAACCATAATCAAGGCTGAGCCCCATGTTTTGGGCGGTGTTCCGTTATTTGAGTATCCGGCAAACCTGGCAAGGACGGGTGCTTTTGAGATAGTCCTTCCCCTCCTGGACGCCATAAATGAAGCTGAGTCAAACCGCATGGATGACCTGGTGCAGTTTGTAAATAGCTTCTTGGCATTGCTTGGCGGCAGCATTGACGAGGAAACAGCTCAGAAGTTAGATGAGTATAAGATGCTCTGTCTTCCAGAGGGAGTGGATGCCAAGTATTTAAGCGCATCCATCCGTCAGACAGATATTCAGGTGCTGGTAGATACGAGAAAATACTGGAATATGTCTTAGAGCATACTGGACTGAAAGTCAGCCACCTCTATATCTTACAAGCGAAGCAGGAATACGGCATCATTGAGAGAGGAATATACCTCGCTGAAATCCGAAAACGACAAGTAGCCCTGATGCCTATCTGAGAAGCAAAAAGCAAACGCAACGGCGCCGAAACACTTCGGGATGATGTAACTGAATACAAAAGGACAAGCATCAAAAATGGATGTGCACTTGTCAAGTAAAAGTAGACACTAAAAAGCGAATAACTACAGGAAGCCC
>OIZL01000531.1_pt1 | contig 27601 bp, 54 predicted proteins | sample 1588541 | NCBI WGS metagenome assembly OIZL01 (sample SAMN03283285) | human gut metagenome | biome: human-associated habitat; material: feces | host: Homo sapiens | place: Peru | collected 2012 | reverse complement strand
ATATGTTGTGCGAGAAGTTCCATATCGTGTTGACTTTTAGTACTACTTAACTTATAATTACTCCAATCATAATCATAGGCAAATTCAGCGATTGGTTTTTTCCTTGCTGTTTTTGCTCTATCTTCTTTAGTTAGATTGGAACTAAATATAACATTCATGTCATCAGATTGCATATTTAGTGTAGACATTAAAAGTGGTAAGTCAAGATAAACTCCATAATCATCTCTATATGTAGTATATAAGTTATACATTTTAAAGAAAAAATCATATACCATATTCTTATCATAATCTTTACCATATTCACTAATAGTTGGATAAAAATCCTCTAATGCATCCAAATCAGCTTCGTTATATTTTCTTTTTAAATATTTTGTAGTTTTTGTGGAATCCAGTTTTAAACTTTTAAATCTGTTAGAATTTGTTTCATATATGTCTACATAAGCATATAAATTTGTATTATCTATATTATAATTTATAGCCTCTTCTCCAGATTTATCTTCATCTACTGCATTTACATCATTTGATTTTTTGTTAATTTTCTTTTCAGCACCCTCTTCTGAAATAGAATCAGCATGTCCTAATTTTATTGAATTCAAAAAAATCATGGATGAAGGAATTATCATAGCAAGTATCATAAATGGAATTAATGAACCTAACAAAGCTATTGACAGATATTTAACAACTTGGTAAGTCATCTTAAAGCTTGAACCTCCACCATCAGATGTTTGCTCTTCTACTTGTTTTTGACCTCCACCCATTAATTTATCAAGTGCATTGAGTGCAAAATTTTTCTTTTTTGCATTTGATATTACCTTTTGACCTAACTCACTATTAACAGCTTTATCTGCTAGTGGTTTTGGTACACCAAGAGATTGTACTCCCTTAGATGCCAGTTCATTAGTTGCTTTGCTATTACTTGTATTAGGTCTTTTTCTTGGCATATTTAATTTTTGTTCCGTTGAAGAACTATTAGAAGGACTATTATTTAAAGTGCTATTTCTATTATTATTTAAATTTTTATTATATGATTTTATAGAATTATTTATTTGAAGATTGAGTGGAGAAATTTTTGGAAAAATTTTTTGTGCTAGAGTTTCATTCCTGTCAGACGTGAAGTCGGCCGTCAGGCCGGCTATTGTTCTCTTCGAGAACTATTCTTATCTATTTATTCTATTAGGAGGACGTAGACAAAAACGTTTATGAACTAAGACGTTTCACACGAGTGCTCATAGACGATTTCGTCAAGTCTGGTCGGACAGAATTTCATCCAAGTATACATTTTTGTCTAAGAGCACTGACGTTTTTGTCATAGTTCATTCGTGTATAAAAAAAGAGGAGAGCGTTTGCTCTCCTCAGCCATCCCAATCCAGTCCATCAATTGAACTGGACATATAAGCCATTGCTTCCATGTCTCGTTGTTGCTCTGTTTCTTCAGATGAAGACGGCGAAGCCGTCTCTTGTTCTCTTCGAGAACAATTAGTAATACTATTAGTACTATTAGGAGGTGTAGGACAAAAACGTTTATGTATTAGGACATTTTCGTTGGTGTTGTCCGACAAAAACGTATATGTGGTCCGATGTTTTTCGGAGATGTTGTCCGACAAAAACGTAAAATCCGTCGGCGATGAATTTTGTCCAAGTATACGTTTTTGTCCGCGAGCATCAACATTTTTGTCGGACAGCATGCTGTGTGTTTTTTGGACATAGTGAAGTAATTCTTCTACTTCTTCCACAGACATCTGTAGGTCCGCCGCGTCAGCCATATTGTGAGCTACACCATTTAGAACAAAGTCGGTGTCGCAATGGTTGTTTACATAAAAATATTCTTTAGAAAAATTGATAAGTCCTTGGGTCGCGAGAGAATAGAGAACCGCCTTGATGAGGGCAGTATTTCTATCATCGTGGCTTCCACTGTATCCAAGACAATCTTTTAGTATAGATTTATAGGTAAAAGTGAAAGGAGTCGCATTCGCGCGGGGCGGGTCTCCTTCTTTGAGGGGCCGCCGCTTCCAATCATATCCGTCTAAAAGATAAAGATAGATCTTCAAAACAAATTTATTACCTGTTAGCATCAGATGCCAAATGACGTCGCCTGGTAAAATTTGGAAGCGATCGAAATAACTTTGAAGTATCCATCTATTGTTTTCACGATCTTCAATAAGATAGCCCAGTTTTTCCAAAGTATTTCTATGTTCGATAAGCCGCCGTGGGGTAAGAGACTTACCATTCGCGGCACTATATAACGCTATAACCATTTGGCTGATTTTTGTCCAATCTCGCATACGAATATATAGGACTATTTTATTCTTTTTTACATATGAAGGGGCGCTAATTTCTTGGTCTTCTTGTTTTATTTCTGCTTTCGCGCGATAAGCAAGGCAAGCAAGCAAATAATCGTCGATCTGTCTATTCTGAAAAAACTCTGGCGTTTTTGGGAAATTGCGTGTAAGCGCCTCGTGATTAGGAATGGGTAATAAATATTCATTCATAGTCTAATTAGATGCCATCTTCTTTTTCCTCCTGACGATGTGTTATGTATCGCTCTAATTCAGATTGTAAGGCCGCATTGTCCCGGAAGAAATAAACATCATATTGCGGCCATCTATGGTTGGGTTCTGTATAAAGAATTGTAAATCCTTTCTGCCGCAAAAGCAAAGCTAATTTTTTAGAGTAAACTGGGACAATCGCTTGATTTTCCATTTTTGTTCTCTCCTTTTAGAGTTGAAGCGTATACATCAACGTTTGAGGCGGCTTGTCGGTTCCAAGTAAAAATTTATAAGTTTCTGACGAAATAGAATCGATTATATTTTGTGATTCATCTATAATAGATGTCAAAATATTAATGGGATATGAAAACCCTTTTTCAGTTTTTTGGCGACTACGTGAGCAAGACATAATACCCAGAGAAGCAAGTAGATAAAGAGCTTGACGTATTTGTGTGTCACCACGTTTATTGTAGCTAGTGTCCCAGCCTAATCTATGACGGACAGAAGCTAAAGAAAAACTATAACTTTCATTATGTAGGACTCCTACAAAATAGGATTGTCCACTTAGAAGAATAGTATAAACTTTTATAATGTTTGGATGTTTGGTCTGGAGAAGATAGGCGAGAAGCTGGCCTTCTACTGGGGCCGCGGAACGGATATAAGGAAAGACATATAAATCTTTTTCTTGATGTATGAGATTGTGGTCTAAAAGATTTTGGAAGTCAGCTTCTGTCGTGGCTTGACTGCGATCAAATTTTTGTGAATATAATGTTTTGATGGACTCCCATTCGTCAGCAGAAAAAACATAGGTTTGTTTTTCTTTGAGATAATCTGAATATAAAAAGATATACACGTAAAGTAGGTCGTTGACAGAGATGTCATAAAAGTCTGGCGTCGTTGGAATTCGTATCCATTTGTTTATTAGATTCTACAGCATAAATTTCGTCTCCTTTGTCTAATTAGAAAGCTTTTACCTTTTCCATATTATAATATAACACAAAATTTGAGTTTTGTCAAATTTCCGGTTAGGTTTCGTGCGCAAACCAAAATAAATTGCTGGGTAGGGTATCGTGCTGAAATCAAAAATGAAATTGCGGCCCTGGAAAATTTTGGAAAAGAAAATGAAATGCGGCCCTTCCATAGATGGAATGGATGGTATCCAAATTTGGCAACGCCGCAGTTCCGCGTGCCCGTCAGGGCACGCAAAAAACGTGTATGGATTTCTCCATACACGCTCTTCTGGTCGGGCTAACGCCCGCCCATTCTTCAACGCTGGTCGGGCCGCGCTAGGCCGCCTTACGGCGTCCCGAATACGGCGTCCCGCGCGGGCTTACGCACGCGTGAACCAGTTGTGCTTGTTCTCGGCGTCGCGGCCCTTCACTACAACACCAGCTTCCGCCAGCTTCTTCAGCAGGCTACCGGTCATCATAGGAGTGGCAACGTCCAGACCGATTTCGGCTGCGTGGCTATGAACGGTGCCGGGGGTCATACCTTCGCCCAGGCCACCCTTTTCAATCCAAGTCGTCAGGGCCGCGAGATTCATGCGCTCGCGAGCCTTAGACTCAGCAGCCTTCGCTTCCTTCTCAGCCTTCTTTACGGGATCAGCCACACGACGGCCAGGAGCGTTCTTCGCTTCGGCAACAGCCGCATCAAAGTCGAAAGCCTTGGAACGAGCAGTGTCGGCGGTCAGGGGCACGGTGATGCTCAGCACGACAGCCAGAGGCACACCGGTATCCTCGTCGATCTGGTCGCTGACGAAAGCCATACCACCCTTTACAATCTGAGAGCCGGGGAAAGTCTTCAGCAGGGTTTCCAGAACAGAGGAACGCAGCATATCACGGGTCTTAGTAGTCATAATGTTTTTCTCCTTGGCGGCGATGCTCGCCGCCTGGTTGCGGGCCGCATTTCGCGTGCCGTCAGGCACGCAGGCTCACACCAGTGGTTTGTTGAGTTTGCCTTCTCATATTTGAAGATGATGGAAGGAAGGGATGAGTTTGTTTCCTTTCCTCATCTTGTGTATATAGTATAGCAGATTTTTTAGGAAAAGTCAAATTTTTAGGGCGTAAAATACGGTCTAAAATTTGCGAAGAAACAAAATCTGGGGGAATGGAAATTCGGGGACGAATGTTGAAAGTGGATGTGAGAACCCACGGAAATGCGGTTTGCCTTGTCTGCCCCAGGACATTGGTCTTTTGTAGGTCAGCAACACTTTCCTATAGAATTTCTCGCAAGGTCCTAAAGTGATATAGGCAGACACTCAAAAATGAAACAAAAATCTGTGCTTTTTGCTACCTTTGTTTTAGCAGACGAGGCGCGGGGCCAATCGCGTACATCGTGAGGACGAACGAAGTGAGTCCGAGCGATGTATTTGAACCTGCTGAATTTGCTTCTGATTTTTTCTTTTCTTTGTAAAAAAAGAGAAAGGAAAAAGGGCAGTAGTGAATGCGGGCCGTCAATGAATAAGTTCTTGCGGCCGCAGCAAGAGCGTGTAAGCCGGGCGTGCCTACGTGTGTTTTCTTGAGCGGGAAGTCTACGCTTTTTTGAGCACGTTCGACAAACGTGGTGAGCGGGTTCGCGGCGTAATGCTGCGGGCCCGCGTTTTTTGTTTATGGGGAGGCCGCGGAAAGCGACGTGGGCGGCGGGCGATGGACCGGCCGCGGAGGACAACGTGGGCGGCGCGTGCAGGCTCGTGGACCGGGCTGCGCCGGAGGAGCGACGTGTGAAAAGCGCGCGAGAGGATTGTCTTTAGGAAAACCAGGAGATGTTTTCTGGGTGGTAGCGGCAGCGGCAAGGGCGCCGCAGTGCGCACGACTGGGTGGGAACCCAGCTTGTAGAGGGTGGCGGCCTGTGGCCGCAGTTCCAGCTTATATGCCTTAGATACCTATGCGGGGACGCAGAGCGAAGGGAACGGAGATGTCCCTGTTTTCCCTCACTTTGTATATATAGTATATCATAAAATTTGGCGGTAGTCAAAAATGGAAACTGGAAGAAAAAGGAAAGAGTGGAAAATTCTGGAAGGTGCGGGATTGCGGGAGATGGATACGCGGAAAGGGGCGTGTGGGAGGGAATGGAAGGGGGTTAGGTGGTTGCCACCTAACATTTTCTTCTTGACAATTCTTTGTTTCTATGGTATACTTACAGTGTTCTCAAGGAGAGAGCAGAAAGGAGAGATTACACGATGAACCTTTTGGTGTGGCTTATCTACAATGATTATGATGAACTGATGGGCGTATGCGCGACTGCGGAAGATTGTGCCTGTTATCTGGTAGAACGCGGAGATGCTCTGCTGGATGATGATATCTTGGCTTACGCCGACGAAAATAACTGTTGTCAGTATACCACTATCCGGCGTGCCGCGCAGATTGTTGACAAACCAATTCTTGACTTTATGGTTGATGTTCTCAAGCATAACAATAGAACTTATTGGCTTCCTTGGCATATCGAATTAGAGCGAGTTTTTGGTGGGTATGACCGTAATTTGAAGTAAGAAAGAGAGGATTACATTATGGCTAAGGCTTGGCTGGTTCACACTGGAGAAAATTTTGATCTTGTTGCTTCTACTCAGGAAATTGCTATCAACTGGTTGCTTGAACATGGGTATGCTCGACTGGATGATGAACCTCTTGTTGAGTCCTACAGCACAGAAACGCACGAATGGGGAAAGTGGTCTATGGTGAAGGTCGCGAAATATCTCGGTTGTTCTCCCCGTGAAGCACTGGTAAAGTTGCTGAACGACGACGTTGAAGAAGATAATTTCAACTGGGCTGTATGGCTTGAACCGGTTGAATGGATTGGGTGATAGGTATGGAAGATAAAACTGTTTGGGTTATTCGCGGGGATGGTGGACTTGTGGGAATCGCGGCTTCTGATAGGGAAGCCGCTCGCCTGATAGTTCAGACAAATTATTTCAGTCTGGATGATGAAGGAGCAGTTAGTTATGAAGCGGGGCCGCGCCATTTGGGTCATACTTCTGTGCGGAAGGCTGCTGAAAAATGTAAACTGGATGTTGAAACTTTTCTTGTGAAAGCTCTGCGTGGGCAGTTGCGTGATTACTGGATCTATGATTGCTCGATTGAAGAATATGCTGTTTTCCGTTATCTCTGGCCGCTCACTTGAAATGAGCGGTCAGGTGGATTAGGTGGCATCCACCTAAAAGTTGCGGGTTGACAAGAGAGAGGTTTTATGTTATACTATTCGCGAAAGGAAGGGAAGGTAATGAGATTTGTGTATGTGGTTTGGCGTGAAGAAGCCCATAAACCAAAGAGAGAATTTTGTATCGCGGAGACTCCTTTGGCCGCGATTCGTGCTCTATTAGCTACAGGAGCAATTCACGCTAATACGGCATTTTATCATCAAATCGAGCCTGGCCGCATTTATTTTACAACCTTAGAAAAACTTGCGGACAAATGGGGCAAGAGTTATGAATATGTCGCGCTGGAAGGTCTTAATGATGAAGCGATATGGAAATTGTGTGCTTGGTCAATAGAAAAGAAAGTGATGGTAGAAGAAGAATGAGTAATCCGGTTTGTGTGATTCGTTATTTTGATGAACGTGATGGCTGGCAATTCTGCGGTTTTACTGATTGTGCGAATACTGCCGCGAAAATGCTACTACAAGATCATATGATTAGTGGAAGTACAAAGGTGTATTATCGGCAGGAGAACGGAACAGTTATTCTCCGAGAATTGGATACCTTTCCCATCAAAGACAGAGTAGAAGTTGTTGCCAGAGCTTTGAGCGGGAAAAACGACCAGATAAGAGGAATTAGTAATTGGGATTTAGAAGTCTGCGATGTGTATGACCAAGATGATTATGGGGCGGAGGATGAATATTATGGCGAATGTATATGTTCTTCATCGCTATGAGGATTTTTATGCTTTGGTTGATTCTGCTTGGACAGCGGCAAAATGTTGGTAGGAGAACAACAGGTTGATGAAAATTCTCTTGTGGTATCAGATGATTATCACCGCGCGGGTAAATATAGAACAGTAGGCGAACTAATGAAGGCTTGGTCAAAAGAAGGCCAGATGGTTGACGTTGTGTCTGACCTGTTGGAAGAAACAACTCATTGGTCGCTTATGTCGTGGACTTTGGAGGAACAAACTTTGTGGACAAAAGAAGATTACGGAGGATAACATCCTCCCCTACGTTTTAGGTGGCCTCCACCTAAAATAAAAAAGGGCGCATTACACGCCCTTCGCTTTTCTTTTTCTTCTCAAGAAGAAAATTTCTTCTCCGTAAATTTCCCCATCACTTCTCACCCAGGGTGCGAACACGTCTTTCACACGGTAAATTTCTCCATCGCCCTCTTTACCGTGCCAAGTGCCATTTCTCCACAATCTCAAGAAATGAAAATCATTCCACCCCTTGCGTTCTCCCCAACGAAACGCCACATAGTCATAGTGTTTGGTATCAAACTTTTGCGGGCAGTCGCAACGTTCCCATTCAGGCAAGGCCGCGCAGATTGCATCTACCTGCTGAGAAGCGTTATTGCGGGAGTGCGGGAAGCGGAAACCTACCCAATCAAAAGTGCGTAGAGCATAGCCGCCGCAGTTATAGTCTGCCAACCAAAGCCAAGCAGGGCGATGCGCTAAAACCTTCTTACAACCATAAACTTCATTTTTCACTTTTGATATACCTTTTCTTTCCCTCTCGAATATAACAAGAGAAGTTTGGAATCTGTTCTTCCATGACAAGATTGATAACAGCATTCATTTCCCACGGATTAGAAGTAGGAAGTTCTTCCAACATTTGGTAAAAATCTGATACAAGGAACGGAGTGTTTATAGGCATTTCTTCCTTGATGTATTTGCTAATAATGCGGGCTTGCCGCACTCGGTCGCGAATAGTTTTGCGTTCATCTTCTTGCTTTTGCGAGCGTCGTAGTTTTCGGGCGGTCGTTCGTGCGGCCTGCTCAGAGATTTTATCAATGTATGCCTTATGGGCGACCGCAGGATCATATGCTTTTTGGTTAGCAGAATCGGCAGTGGGCTTGACGGTGATAGTGATTTCTGCCCAAATTTCTTTGCCGTCCAAGTCATTGATTATGCCCGTAGGAACGGCGAAACCGCCTTCAATTAGGGTGGAGTTTGCGGGCAAGGTGGGGCGAATACGATTCATAATGGAAGTAAAAGCAGATTGTTTTTGATGTTGCTTCATAAACTCTGCCTGATAGCCACGTTCTGCCATAATTTCACCTCGTTTCATTTACGGGAATATTATAGCACAAAAATTAGGAAATGTCAAATTTTGTTTTAGGTGGCGCCCACCTAAAACCGATGGGGCGTGTTATCGCCCCTTGTTTATGGTGGTGAATGAATATACATTGTTTCGCATATACTTGCGAATGTATTCACCGTCATAGATAATTTGCCCGTCTACCTTGACTTTGAACGGTGTTAGCGTAATGCGGGGGAACGTTCGAATAACTTCATATTCACAAGCGGGGAAAGCGCCTGCCGCGATACAGCGGAGTAAAATTTGGGCTTCAATTAGACTATCTGAAAGTGCGGTATGATCTTCGATAAAATCGGGGTTTTGCGTGATATACTGAAACATTGTTTCGGCGGTGGTGGAGTAGTTGCCCGAATCAGTAAAACGTTGGTTTGCTTCACAGAAAGCAAAATATTCATCATTACAAATGAAATGGTGGGCATAACCGCGAATGTCAAAAATGGGAATTGTTTCAATGGCGTTCTGAGTATGAAACCAATCACAATTAAATTGAATTACTTTATCGTCAAATGGGGAGTTGTAGGCATAGCAGGAAGATACATTGAATTTTTTAATATCTCTTTTCATTTCCTGCATAGCGTAGCCCCACTTGATTTTTTCCGCCTTGCGGGCGCGCATTGCCTTGACGTAAATCGGGCGTTTGTCTGCGTAATATGCGGAAGCGAACAGCGGGAGATTATCCCAAATTTGGGTTATGACAAAATCGCGATTAGTAAGCGTTTCACCTTCGGGTGAAATTATGGTGTAGCCAAGATTGTAGCAATAGCATTTTTCAAGGTTTGTCGTCTCAGTATCCAGCACTAAATAATTCATGGTCGGTCAATTCCTTTCATTTGATTACGCACATATTTTATCACATATGGCAGTTCTTGTCAAGGAACGACTTTAGGTGGCCGCCACCTAAAGTAAGGAAAAGCCGCGTTAGCGGCTGAGTTCCTTGTCAAGTTCTTTCTGGAAACCTTTCAACTGTTCTTTTATGGCGCACACGCCTTTTTCCAAAAAGTCAATATACATTGTTCTGCTACATTCCTGTGCGGGGTTGTTTTCTGTTTGCTTATAGTAGGCCGGGAATCCATTCTGCGGCGGGTCTTTCAAAAGTGTTCTAATTCCATAGCCGTTTAGGAAAAAGAAGTGATCGCCTTCGCTGATAACTTGTTCTCCTTTTTCAATCACAAAGTAAGAAAGCATAATCTCATTTCCTCCATTCATCTAATACAATACTGCGGCCGCAGGTATCACAATGATAACTATAGCGGGAACGGTTCTTGGAAATCATAAAGCCGTCATATGTCCATCTGCCGCCATCATCTGCATGGATACCGTTGTTGTATTGCGTTATGGGATCTTCGTAGAATACAATGCCAAGCACAATGGCAGACACAAAAATGAGAATCATTAGAGCAATAATAACATTGCCGATAGCGTTGACGATGTCTGCTCTGCGAAGGTAGCGATACTCGGTATCAGTCATAGTACTTCAATTTCCCTTCCTTCCTTCATTACGTCCCTATTATACATCTTTTGGCCGCGAATGTCAACTCTTATTCTTAGGTGGCGTCCACCTAAAACCCATTAGGGACATGGGCAGGGATTGCTCCCTGCCCTCAAAAATCACGCCTTGGTGTAGGTTTTCTTGCCCTTGACGGTTTCCACGTCCAGCATGCCCGCTTCAACCATCTTGTTCAGAATGGTGCCAACCATCATCGGTTTAGTATCGGGGTCATCCGCGAACACGGCGTTGCATACATCGGTCGCGGTGGCATTCTCAATATCGTTCGCGGCGATGTAAGCGCGAATCTTATCAGTGCGGACGCGGGTGCGCTCAGCGCTTTCGGTTTTCTTGGAGTTATCGCCCTTGGGCTTGTTCGCACGCTCAGCAGCTTCCTTGGCCCACTGCTCATAATCCGCGCGGGCGGTATCAAAGTCGAACGCTTCGTGGGTCTTGGTTGCCTTGGTCGCGAACGAACCCAGCTGAACCTTGATATACTTGGGCATGCCGTTCTCGATAATGTCGGTGGGGATGGCCAGATAGTTGGTCTTGTTTACGCGAACCATAGTCGCGTCAGAGAAGTGGCCGTTCAGGATTTCCATGATCTCATTGATAGTAGCCATAGAAGTGTTCCTTTCCTACATGGGTTTGGCTTGGGTTTTCCTTCCCGAATCTTTGTTCCTCTCTCTTGAGGACGATATAAGTATAGCACATTTTTTGAAAAAGGTCAATAGGTTTGAAGAAAAAATTTTTGAAAAATCGGGAACTTTTGTTAGGTGGTCGCCACCTAACATTTTGTGTTGACATTGGGGTGTGTTTATGTTATACTATCCTTGTTCCAAAGGGAGCAGAAAGAAGGAAGAAAAAATGAGAGCAACGGGTATTGTGCGTAGACTGGATGACTTGGGACGCTGGGCAATTCCGAAGGAGATTCGCCGCGTGCTGGGCTGGAAAGAAGGCGACCCTCTTGAATTGTATTTTGACAAGGAGAACAAGACTATTGTATTGAAGAAGTATGAAACGGAGGAAGAAAAATGAAAAGGTATTGTGTGCGCGTAGAGTATAGCGGTTTTAAGAAGGTATGGGTAGAAGCAGAGGACGCAGATGAAGCCATGGATTTGGCAAGTGATGAAGTAGACGGTATGCTTCCTGGTATCTATGACATTGATGATGTAGATATTTGTAAAACGGAGGATGTAGACGAATGAAAGAGTACATTGTGGAAGTAGAAATGAAGGCTTATGCGGAAGTTAGGGTGTTTGCTGAAAGTGCGGAAGAAGCAGAAAATGCGGCTTGGGATATGGCAACTCCGGACGATGCCTATGATTGGGAAATTTATGATGTAAGCGTGGAGGATGATGAAGAATGAAAAAGTATCGTGTGGGTATTGAAATTAGTGGTTATGTAGAACGCTGTGTAGAAGCAGAAGATGAATATAAAGCGCAAGATATTGCGATTGATAGTATTGATTGGGGTGAAGTGGAATTTGCTTGTGAAGAATGTGAAGAAATAAAGGTAAAGGGAGAAAACTAATCTCCCTTTCTACGTTAGGTGGCTCCCACCTAATATATAAAAAGGATATGATTCTTATCATATCCTTTATATGGTAGTCGCAGAAGGATTTGAACCCTCAATCCGCTGGATATAAGCCAGTTGCGTTGACCATTACGCTATGCGACCAAGTGGCGGCAGTTTATTTATACTGGGCGGCCGCTACCAGTAGGATTTATAACTTCCAAATCCCATAACGCTTACATTAGCCTTAGGCGTAAGTGTAAGGGCAGTTTCACGGAAACAGGCTAAACCGTCTCATTTATATCCCGCTTGAGCGTGCGGAAATGCGGCTACCCCAGACCGCCATTGGCATAATGAAGGTTGAGCATAACCCCTTGCCTTAGCCGCCAACATAATGCTCAATCGGGCGGCCGCGAGATACTAACCGAAAACTTAGGTTCGTTTTTCTGAGGACTGGAAGCAGGATTTGAACCTGCTGACTATTACTCGAAGCAATCGTGCTACCAATTACACCATCCAGCCACAAACCTTTGTTTCCTACGGCGGTTTCTTCCGGTTCTCAAGAGCAGGCTGGCCAACCTGTTGTTCTCTTGATTACGTATATAGTATAGCAGAAAAATTGAATTTTGTCAATACGTTTGAAGAAAAAATTTTTAGAAAAATGGGAAGATTTGTTAGGTGGCGAACACCTAAATTCATAGAGGGGCGTTAGCCCTTCTTCTTGTCAAGATAGTTGGTAGAGATTTCTTCCACTTTTTCTTTAGGAACAGAGAAAACAAAACCCATTCCCTCAAGCATCTGGATAATAGAATTAGATAGTTCTTTGACCTGTTCTTGCTTTTTGCGGCGAGACGTAGAAATGTTAGTCATAATGTTTCCTCTTTTCTTTTTTCTTTTCTGTTCTTTTGGAACGCCTTTATTATAGCACAAACGGACATAGTTGTCAAAGAAAATGTTTAGGTGGCCTCCACCTAAGCCTACGGGAAGGGCATTAGCCCTTCTGGTCGAGGTAGTAGTCAGTGGTGGTCGTTTCCACATCCCACTTGCGAATAGGCTCGCCTTCATCATCCAGTTCAGCAAAGTGGCGGGTGGTGGCGCGCTTGCTGGTTTTCAGCGCGGGCAGAGTGGAGAAATCATCCGCGCGAGGATCATATTCTTCGGGGTGATCTTTGTTCCACTCTACGCCCCAACGCTTATGTTTCGCAGCTCGGGCGAGGCCGCGTAAACTGGCGCAGATGGAGCGCTGTTCATCTTCATCATCGGATAGGCGCTCTGCGATAATTTCGGCGGGGAGGGCGAACGCTTCCTTGCGGGGAAGAATCTTCTTCAACTGGCAGAGATATTCTTGATAGTTCGTCTTTGAGGCGAAACGCAGGTCAGTCATCTGATCAAGTACATGCTGGATGGAGCGGCGCAGGTCTTCAATCTTGTCCTGGTTCTGGTGGCGGGTCGCGAAAGCGTTAGTCATTTTTGTTTTCCTCTTTTCTTTTTTTTCTTTTTGTTCCCTCTTGGAACACCCTTATTATAGCACAGACGGCGCGCGATTGTCAATAGGTTTTGAAAAAGTTTTTGAGGAAAATACGAGAGTTTTGTTAGGTGGGTGCCACCTAAACCAAGGAAGGGTGATTACTCACCCTTGGAGTATTTGTCCAATATGGCCATTCTTTCTTTCTGTATTTTTATCATCTGTTCATAAAAAGCAATTTTTTCTTCTACTTGCTCTTTACTACCAATAGCTACCCAATCTTCATTTCTAAATTCTTCTTTCGGATGTTTGGCCAAGAAAATTGTTCCGGCGATATTCGTTGTACTATGGAGCAAACCATAAACATGATCCAAACCATATCTATCCAAATAACGTTGGGCGACGAATAACTCATCATCTGTAAAAGGATTGATAAGAATAGCTTTATCATAATAAAGCCAAGGTGCTTTTTCAGGGTTGCGGAAATCTCGCGGCTCCATCCATTTGAAATGCTTACTAAAAAATGCGGGCGCATCATTCAGAATGGTCTCATAGATTTCGCATTGATCTCTATCGCCGAAAATCGAATCGTCCTTAGCTTCATAATGACTAAAGCGCATAATTTTTTTCATTCTGGTATTCCTCCATGCGTAAGTAATACATAGAAATTATCGAAAATATACCTGCTATTATCGTCGCCTAAATCTTCCTCTTGATTACAGTTGCGCTCAAGCCAATCAATCATAGTAGACATTTCATCAGGATGATACAACATATTATCCGCGTCAAGTAACTGAATATCAAAGTAGGAAGTTTCGCCTTCTACATCGCGGGCATCATAGAAGAAGAAAGACATATCATCAAACAGAAGGCGGTTATTTGCGAATAGCATGCGGGAAAAAGTTTCAAGTTTGGTCATGACAATTCCTTCTTTCAATTAGCATACTTTCAGATTTTCCGCAGGTAATTCCCATTCATCTGTTGTTGTGTTATAATAGAGAGAGTCGGGAATTTTTACGAAAAAATAAGCTGGGCTGTCTTTGAGTGTGTTATATTCAAGACTCTCATTGAGCACTCCCATAAAGTTCCCTTCTTCATCATACATCAAATACATTACAATTCCTCCCTTTCTTTTTTGCACCCATAGTATACACCAACGCGGCCAATCTGTCAATAGAAAACATTAGGTGTCCGCCACCTAAACTCTCTTATGGAAAAAGGGGAGATTACTCTCCCCTCATATCCACAATAGGAGTGTTATCCCCGCCCATATACTTGGGCAGAACGCCGTCCCAATGGGAAGCATACTCATAGTCGATTAGAGCATCCGTCATAACCTTTGCCATGGCTTCCTTGGCTTCTGCTTCCTTCTGGCCGCGATAGGCTACCGCATCGGCTTCCAACTGGGCAACTTCATAGTTGCTCTGCGCCTGGATTTTAGCTACTTCGGCCGCGCTTTCGGCCTGAATGCGAGCGCGCTCGGCCTGCTGGGAAGCACGTTCCGTTTCCATCTGCTGCTGGGTTTTATCGCGCAGTGCTTCCTGTTCGGCTACCTGCTTGGCTTCAATCGCGTCAGCGTAGAGGTCGGTAAAGTCAAAGTCATCAAGGAAAACCTGAATGGAGATACCATAGACAGAAGCATAGGAACGCATAGCATTGTTGATTTCATTCTGAATGGCCACACGCTGGGTGGTCATCAGTTCTGCCTTGGACAAACCAAGCTGAGTCTTGATTGCATTGTTTACCTGCGGCTTGATAAGGATAGAGAAATACTCCGAGCCAACTTCACGGTAAATTGCGGGCGTATTTTCTGCGGCCAAACTATACTTGACAGTATAGGTATATTTCACTTCCTGAAGGTCAGCAGAAAACGCAAGGTTAGTTTCCGTGAAGGTCTGTTCCTTATTGGAGACGGCGACCACATTTTGCCACGGAGCATGCCAGTTTAGGCCATTAGGGAGGGTAGTGTCCGCCACTGCGCCGAAAGTGGTAAGAATGCCCGTATAGCCCGTGGGAACGGAAGAGATACAGGAAATGATGACTAGAATGACACACAAGACTGCGCCCGCCGCAGACCAGGCGTGGTTTTCTGCGCAGAAGCCCATAACAATACCGACGACGAGAGCAAGGATACCGACGATGAAAACGATGAACATAGGATTGTTCTCCTTTCTTTATTACGTGGATAGTATAACATATGCTGGAGGTTTTGTCAAGAAAAAGTATTAGGTGGCTTCCACCTAACCAAGTTGGAGTGGGGTGTATTACACCCCAAAGATTTTTATCATCCCCCGAACCTTTTTGATAAGATCGTCCGCTTCATACCAACCATCATTGTCCTGATAGTAGTAATGACGGCCCGCGGCGTAGTCGTAGTCAACATGGTCCTCAAACGGGCTGGAATAGCCCATATATTCAAACCATTCGTGCATAACCGCCGCCGCTTCCGCGGTATCGCAAGTTAGGTAGTAAACCTTGTCGAGAGGTTGCGGGTCAGTGATGGAAATGGGTTGGAAATTATCGTCCCACATATGGATATCGTGTTCATACTTCTTGAGCATCAGACCGCGCTCATAATCGATGCATTCATCTTCATCTCTGAAAGTAGTGCCGTCATCGGCAATGTAGCAGACACACTCAATCATACTTTTTTCTCCCTTCAATTCAGATATTTGGCAGCAAGAGAAAGCACATATAACTTGGTTTGGCGTTCAGTATAAACATCAGTGTTTACGCTGAAAATCCAGTCAACACCATATACCAGATCATCATCCGCAACGGCGGCCGCCAGACAAGTGGCCATAAGCAATTCAGCATTGTGCGAGTTATAAAGATAGTTCTCGCCATCGTAGGCAAAGGCAAAGCAATCTGCTTCTTTTACCCATACCATGACAATCATATCTTCGATAAATTCGTTCTTACCCGTGCTAATCCATTCATCAGTAAGATTGAACATTTCATTTGCGACACTTCTGGTATCAGCAAGGCCGCACAAAGGTAGGCACAAAGTAGCAACAATCAGCAACACAGCAACGATTTTCTTCATAGTGGTTTCTTCCTTTCTGTTCCTTTCTCTCTTGGAACACCCATAGTATAGCACAAGGGGATAAAAATGTCAAGGGAAAAGTATTAGGTGGTGGCCACCTAATCTGCAGGAGGCCGACGTTAGTCGGCCACCAACCTTTCCAACCATTCTACAATATCAACCTTAGCGGGGTCAATAGCAGAACAGTTATTGAATTTGCTAAATTGCGCACGCACTTCTGCGTTATCATCGATCAAAACATTCCTCTCATTGGGGGAACGATATTTGCTCTTGGGCGTGCCATACTTGACAAGATGAATTTCGTCAGACGGAAAATCAAATTGATCAAGCCATTCTCTTTTGGCTACGCGAGTATCGTGGTCAAATACTTTGTGCGGCTCTTTGCTTAGCCAACTTACGACAGAAAATGAAATTCCCGCGGCCTGGGCTTTACGAATTGCCGCAGCAAGCCGCTTCATATCCCACATAGGCGCGGCGGCGCGGTAGGGTGAAGCATCGTGCGCACGAATACGCTCAAGCCAATTGGGGAAACCGTAGAGATTTGCAATAGTGCCATCCATGTCTACAATAATTCGCATGAGGTCAACTCCTTTTCTTGATTACGCACTTATTATAGCATATCCGCTGGAGGAAGTCAAGTCCTGTGAATTAGGTGGCTTCCACCTAAACCTATGCTTTTGCCTTATTTGGCAAAAGCTGCTTCGTAGGCATTGCGTTGTAGATTTCGCGTATACTCTGCGGCGGTGATTTCTTTACACTCAAGCGGCAATTTTCCGTGCTTTACTCCTGGCATATTGCGCCCTTTTTCCATGGCGGAAAGCGCGTTTTCGGCTTCAAAGAAGAATGTTATAGTGCTACTGCGTTTCGTGCCAACGTGCCCTCTTTGGCACAAAACGCGATAGTATTTCATTCTGTTTTCAAATTGTCCTTTTCAGAATACTTGAGCAATTCTTCTTTGATTTCCTGCCGTTTGGCCGCTTCCGCGGCCTTGCGGATTGCTACATCTTCGCGGCGGCGTGCCTTTTCCTCTGCCACGCGCTTTTTTTCGTCCGCGCGCTTCTTTGCCTTGAGTGCGTTTTCCTTCTGGATAATCTCATAGTTGGTCGCAGCTTCATAGCCGTCATAGCCCTTGCCGTCCTCGCGGCTTCCCGTGGGGATGGAAAGTTTTACTTCTGCATAAAATTCTTCCCCGTTCATCACAAAGGGATACATGAAAGTGTTGCCGCTGGTCAGTCGCGCGTCATAGTCCTGAGACTTATACAGGTTGAACAGTTTTTGGAATTCTTGCGCACGGGCGGCATTGCGGTCTGCGGTTTTCTTGGGGGTTGCCATGGTTTCAATCTCCTTTCTTTCTTAGGCACATATGAATTATAACATACCCTGCCTACAATGTCAAGAAAAAAGTTTAGGTGGTTGCCACCTAAGATATAGAGAGGGCGTTATTCGCCCTCGATGAAAGTAGGCATCCAACTAACACCATTGACCTCAGAAGGGTCGAGTTCCTTGGGTAGAGACTCGCATAGAGCCGCGACTCGTTCCATGCTACGCACTACGGTGTAGATTCCTACCACACTATCGTCATACCAAAGTAAAATTGCATATCCACGTTCACACATTAGAAAAACACCCTCCTATCCCATTCCTGAATTTTTTCAATAGGCGCGTAGACTTCCACGCGAACCACATTATCGCACAGAAGTGTGCTACTTTTGATATAGTAGCGGTCGAAGATGTATTGGCGGTCTTTCGAGATGTAATAAGTCTTGGCAACCATAGAAAACACCTCTCTTTCAGATTACATATATATTATAACATAAGAGAACGAAAAAGTCAATGGGCAAATTCAACAAAAATTTGTATGTCCATTTGTGAGAAGTGAACAAAGACGAATATAAGTGGATGATTCGCGGCCATCTGCGTTAATGAAGGTGGGTTTGATTCGTGCGACCGCACCGTCAGAAAACACGATATCTACGCTATCCTTTTGTGGATTGATACAACTAATGTAGTCTAAGTTGATACAGCTTTTGCGCCCGTGAATATCTGCTGTCTGAATCCACATGTTCAACCCTCCACTTCCAGCTCGTCAAGAAAATAGTCTAATCCTTCTTCCAGCTCACCGCTAATGCCTTCGCTGTTTAGCCATTCCGTAAGGTCGCGAATATACCTCTGCGGCCGCGTAGGTCGCAAAGATATGCCGGGCAGACGTGTGCGTTTCTTCGTAAAGCCATACTTTCATTTTTTGTTTCCTCCTTTACGCAAATAGTATACCAAAAACTGGGCGAATTGTCAAGTGGATGGTGTTAGGTGTCCACCACCTACGCATATTAGGTGGCTCCCACCTAATCCTAAAGGCCGGACTGTTAGTCCGGCAGGTTGGCAAGCATCTCAAGCAGTTCTGCTTTCGTGCCGCCCAGTTCAAGAGAAACAAGAATTTCCTTCTGTGCCTTCGCGCGCTTGGCTTCTACTGCGGCCTTTTCTTCGCGATAAGCGTCACGAATAGGAAAAACATAGTCAGCATAGCTGCGGTCGCCCTTAGTGTTGATACGATTGAAGGAAGTGACTTCCATACGAGCAATATCAGCAGGAAAGACAACACCCAGCGCATGCAGCTTAGCGGTCAGAGCATCACTTGCAGCTGCCAGAGCTTCAGCGACTCGGTGTACCAGCTCCTCTCGCTCCAGAGCGATGGCCTCAGTCGGTTCTACGGGCAGAGGATACTTCTCATTGACCTTTTCTTCGACGAAATCGCGCACAATCTTAGTGACCTTCATAATGTTCCCTCGCTTCGTTTTATTTGTTCCTTCCCTTGGAACGATTATAGTATAGCACAAAGGCCAAAAGAAGTCAAGAGAAGTATTTAGGTGGCCGCCACCTAAGACAAAGAGAGACCTCCTTAGAGGTCGTTTTCATAGAGGATGTACGCGAACAGCTTACAGCAGTCGATATAGAATTCTGTGTCTACAATTTCTTTGCAGCTTTCTTCGTCGCAGCCGTCCGGAACAGCAGTTGCAAGCCAATAATCAATTAGATCTTCATCGGCAACGTGTTCCTTGACATACTTGTCCATCCACATTAGGCGACGCGCATAAAGTTCCATCAATCCCTTGTCCATAATAACAACCCCTTTCTTGATTACGCTTGTATTATAGCACAAACTTGGCCGCGTGTCAACCAACAAGATTAGGTGGCTCCCACCTAAAGTTATGCCGTGGGATTAACCCCACGGACAACCGTTGCAATTAGCAGACCCACCAAGGCAACGCGGATTGCACCCAACGGCGAACTCTACATCCAGCTCAGGCGCAAGGTACTGCGAGCTATCTTCCTGGTCGTCGTCGTCCCAGTCGGCCACGTCGGTCATAACTTCGCCGGTCAGGTTGTTCGTAATGCGCAGAGAATCAGAGTAAGTCAGCAGCCCGGACAGCTGATACAGCTTTTCGTTGATTTCGCCCACCAGCTTAGCGATCGTGCGCCGGCGTTCTCTTTCTTCGCTGACCGCCTTTTCCAGCGCGTTAAAAGATTCTTCGTTCATTTTACGCACAATACAAGTAGTTTTCATGTTTCTCAATTCCCTTCTGTCCCTCTTGGGAACGTCTATATGATAGCATAAAAGTGAACACTTGTCAAGCAAATTTCTTAGGTGGCTCCCACCTAATACTATTGGCCTATTAGCAATAGGCCAAGTTCTTGCGCTTCCAGCCGAAAACGCTGATTTGATTATGCTTGCGGCCAATGGCAATGGCTTCTTTTTTGGTATTTACACGGAAAGAATGATCTACATAGTAGATACCATTTTCCAGCCATACACCACAATTGCCGTTCATTTTCTGAATCGCCGCCGCAGCTTCTTCAATGGTTTTACATTCATAACCATAATCGGCAACCTGCCAACCGGTTTTGTAGTTGATCGGCTGATTGTCTTTGAGCGTCAAACCGTCGTTGTTCTTGAGACTCTTGAGCAAATTGATCATAGTGTCAACCCCCTTCATTTGGTGAGATAAGTATAGCACATATGCGGCCAGTTTGTCAAGCAAAAACATTAGGTGGTTGCCACCTAAGATTTTCTATTGACATAAACGCGAATAAGGTGTATACTATTCTCGTAATCAAGGGGTAGCACCCCGAATGAAAGAGGTTGAGTCTATGATTATTACGCTGAAAAACCATCCTTGTGCTCAGTGCTGTGTTTCTGTCGATGAACGGGGCGTGCGCATGTTCTCTTATGATACGTTGGTTATCAAGATTGATCGCGCTGGTTGGCTGGATTGCATGGGGCTGTATAGCAAAACCACGCGCCGCCAAATTAGTTGGTTCCTGCGTGAGTATGCGCCGATGATTAGCTATCAGATGGTGAAACAGTGCGTAAAGGATCGCATGGTAATCAACATTGACACCGGCGAGGTATTGCCTATCTATTGCCCGTGGGATTACTAATCCCACGGACGATTCTTAGGTGGTTGCCACCTAATATTACGCGGGGCGGCAGCGTTAGCAACCGCTGGGTTTCTGTAATGCTTCAATCGCACGGGCAATACATTTTTCTAGCATGAAACCCGAGCAATCTTTTGGATGACAATTTATTCCATTTGCTGGACAGATATAACAGGCTTCATCCTCTAAACAACACTCTAAAAAATTCCACAAAGTCGCTTCATTCACTTCAATCATAGCCATCCTTTTATCTTCCTTTCTACTTGTTGTGGTTGAGTCTTGTGCCAATAGATGTGTCCATCAATTACACGGCGTTCCATTCGGCCTGCTTCTTCTTCTGCGTGGCACCACATGGCTTGTTGGATAGATGTTGATCTAAACCATCCATCTAATTTTTTATCACGTGGCCGTGCTGTCAAGTGCTTTAGTCTGCCTACCTGCTGAGTTATATAATAAGTGGTTTCCGCCGTCTCAAAAGCAATAGGCATAGGCTTGTTCATCTTCAACCCTCCACAATAAAGTGTCCCAATTGTTCCCTAATAAACTTTTCATCTTCTACCCGCGCGGCAATCCTAACCTTGAAATATGCTTTGGTATGGGTATAATCCTCTACCTGCACAAAACAGGGGACGCTTTCCTGCACAATGTTCAATGCCAAATTGCAATCGCTACAATTCACGCAACAAAAATGAAATTGCTTCATTTCGGGGATACCTTCCTTTCCGGTTCTTTACGCAGATATTTTACCATACTAAAATGAAATTGTCAACAGAATGAAATTAGGTGGCTTCCACCTAAACTGCTGGAGGGGCATTATTATGCCCGCTTCCCAATTCCTTGTTTATCCCAAAATGTGCCTTCAACCAAATCAAATGCGTCATCTGCGGTAAGATAACCAAGAACATTATCACCACGATGTTCTTGAATACCAAAGCCAAAGCCTGCTTCAAGTAGACCGTTATCGCGCCCCATAGAAGCAATGTTTAGGATAAAATCGCCGTCAATTTCGCGGCCATTCTTATCACAAATACATTCGAGTTTTAGGCCGGGGATATAGTCCGTTTCATAGCAAGCAAAATCATAACCGGCCGCCCGCAGTTTCAATTTGAGTTGATCCATTTGGGCAGTGTTGAGAAAATGAGAAAATCCATCTCCATCAATAAAAGTCGCCATAAGAATTTTTTCCTCCATTCATTGCTTTCATAAGTTGGTGAGACAGTGCGTTTTGTGCATCCGTAGACTTTACAAACGTCAAGCACGTTCCATTCTGTTCAAAAATGAAATACTCGCTTGTGTTGTCTCCCATAAGAATAATGCGGCCATTCGCTTGGAAGAAAGCCATACGCGAATGAACAATATAATTGCGCAGACTTTCGGGGGAAAGTGCTTTGTCTGTTCTTTCGGCAAAACGTGAAGCGGCGTGAAATGAAATAGTCGCAATTGCGGCCAGTTCTATCAATTCGGAACGCAGAAGAAATTCTCCTTGGTGGAGGTTAGTTCTCATAATTGACAACTCCTTTCTGATTTGCAAAAATATTATAGCATTTCAAAATGAAATTGTCAACGGGGTGGTTTAGGTGGCCGCCACCTAATTCTGCTGGAGGGCGATTATTCGCCCGTTCCATTACCATACGTCGTCGGGATAGCGGTCGGGGTGGTATCGTGCGCGCGTTTCTTCAAATTCTTCTTCATAATCATCATACAAATCGGAAGCCAAATCTTCCACATCTTCATCAGTTAGAACCAGTTCAACCTGGTTGACACTCATGGGCAGGCCCATACAAGAGAAATAGCGGGCGGCGACAACGGGGACGGTTTTCTGCCATTCGCTAATACAATCGAAATAGCTAAGATCGTTCCCCGCCAAAACTATAATTGTGGGTCGAATCCAATTGCGGTAGGAAATTTCATCATTGCTTGCCCATTCGCGGATATCGTTGATAAGGTCTTGACGATTGTTGAAATTCATAAAAGCCAACTCCTTTACTTTGATTACGAGATTATTTTAGCATAGAAAATGAAATATGTCAAGGGAAAATATTAGGTGGTTGCCACCTAAGACGGGTGTTTCGGGAATTGGATGTTCCCGAAAGGTTTTTCTTATTTGTTCTGTGTGTAAGACTCAAATAGCATCTTGTTTAGAGTGAACAATTCATCATCGCCCCAAAAATGAAATTGGATATCGTCCCTGGATACGTGAAGATCGATATACCAGTAATAACGCTGGAGGCACGTAATAATCAAAGATGTAATTAGATCATTCATATAAGCATTAGCATACTGTTGTGTGCGGTAATACTTATACAGTGCTTCACGGGCATTCTTCAATTCGGGCGCTTCCGTGATAATATAGGCGGCATGTTCGATCAAGTCTTGACGGGTCATGGTTCTCAACTCCCTTTCTTTTTTACACCCCTATTATAGCACATTTTCCAGCTGGTGTCAAATTTTTCTCCAGCTCGTGCCCAGCTCGCGGGCGCGATAGCAGCTCGCCCAGCTTCCAGCTCGCTCCGCGCGTATATAGGTGCGGATGGTGTGCTGGCATGCGCAGGCGCACGCGGGCGGTTGTGTGATCTGGTCTCAGCAAGGTAATGTATGATCTGGTACCAGATTGGCAATGTATGATCTGGTATAGCAGACACCCTGCCCTGATCACGCCCCTATTATAGCAAATAATGGCTGTTATGTCAAGCCTTTTTAATAGGTGGCTGCCACCTAACAACCATAAATGGCAAATACCAGATTATACAATGTATGATCTGGTACCAGATCGTCTCCACCTAAAACCGCGAATAGATAACCGTGTATCGATAACACGTTATCGATAACAGGCAATAAAAAAGCAGGGCTTTACGCCCTGCTTTGTTTATTACTATAATAGCGTTGTTTGGCACGCCAGTAGGCGCGCATCGCGTTATCCCGTTCGCACTCTGCGTTAAACCTGCGATGAAGCATGATGCAGGCGGCGGCGATGAACGCCGCCGCCATGATGATAAAGCCCGTCATTTTTTACAATCCTCCAAAAACTGCTTGCAATCGGCCAGCTGTTGACCCGACGTGCCAGGGTGAAACTGCGCCAGCCGGCGGCAGGCGCGAGCATAGGCATAAGTGTCCGGGCGAGCGGGGAACGGGCTATACTGTACATTATAGCCGGTATACCTGGAATAAGTCATTACATAGTCATTAATGCGCACTAGGCCAACACTGCCAACATCTTTATGCGCATCACGCCGCGCCGCCTGTTTCATTTGCTCATACTGTTTTTTCGTCATTTTTTACACCCCTTTTCATTATAGGGCAGGCAGGGTTTACACCCTGCCTGCTTTTTGTTATTCGTTGTCACCGTTCAACATATCGCAGTTATGCGCTATGAGCCATGCAACTTTTTTCTTGCTGGTAGAGAACGTCTGAAAACGCACGGTGTATTTGAAGTCCTTAAAAACCACTTGCGAATTGAAAAACGTTGCACAGCCCTTTTCATTGTAGCTATCCAGCATCGCGAAAAAGTCAGGCCATGGCATGACGATATGGATACCGTATTCCTCATTATGCAGGCGAATATAGCCCTTTTTGTTATGCCTGTACCAATCGATAATTTCATCACGGGTTGTCAAGCTGTCGCTATACAACCAATCACCTGCACCAGTTTTATCTTCAATTTCAACACGGCGCAACTTATTATCTGGTGCATAGTTGGGACGCTTACGAAAATCCTGCCAACGTAAAGGACGGTGATACTTGATTGCTTGCATAACACGCTGATGAATTTCACTCAAGATACCATACAAGCCCCAATTTTCCGTCTTATACTGCAAAGACGCGACGCGCTCAATCTTTTCAAGATCCCACCAGTGAAAAGCGGTTTTGTCCGTGATCCCAAGAGCGACAATATCGCGGCGATATTGTTCACAATCGCCGTTAAAACGCCGCATCAATTCGATCATGCCTGCAATTTGTTCTGATGTTGCAAATTCGATTTTAGCCATTTTTTCAATTCCTTTCTATTGTCGTTATGGTGTAGCTATTACAGCAATGTACAGCGCGTTTACTGTTTCCCTACAGTTCCATAAATAGCCATATGGCAGGGAAAACGATTGCTGTTTTGTTTTCAAGGTACATCGGGCTACTCAGCACCGCGATTGCATCCCTTTATTTTTCACCCCTTTCCTTCTCTTGGGACGATTGTATTATATCAAACATATATGGCAATCGTCAATAGGTTTTATTGCCATTATAGGCAAAAATGGCGATTTTCTTTAGGTTTGACGATCTGCACAAAAATGGCAGGATGTTTTGTATAAGTTGCACAAACAAAACATATGCGCATTATCGCGGGGACGCGCGCCGCCATATAAGCGAATACATATTCGATAACAGCGTATTGATATCAGCCTATCGATATAGCAATATCGATACGGCATTACCGATATAATTATATCGATATAATTATATCGATACCGGGCTACCGTTTCAGGGAGTTTGAGGCATCTAACTTGCCGAGAAGCCTGGGCCTGGTAATTCTCCGCCAAATCTCATTTTTTGATTCCACTTTATCTATATGTAATGGTCGTCCAACTACGTTGGACGACCTGCTTCGCATTCTCCGCCAAATGGCGGCTTTCAGCCGCCGGCCGCCGAAGGCGGCCAAATTTGACAAAAATCAAATTTTGTGTTATCCTCTATATAAAGAGGTGATAAAATTTGCGTCCATATACACTCGACCTATCGCTCGACTACGCCGATGAGCGTGTCATTTGCGTATAGGCAATTCTCGACTCCTTGGAATACGTCCCATCTCCCACAGAACTAGAAAAAATGGGCGACTACATCGTTCGCGGCCACGATCGCCACACATTTTCTACACCCGCCGACCGCAAAGAAATACAAGACCCGGCCCGCGCGAAACGCCGCGGTCGAAAAGAAGCTCTTTCTGTAGAGGGCTACATAGAAGATCCCACCCACGCAAAAACCAGCCTTCTATCTTCCGATAATGAGCCCGTCTACACAAGCCCCAAACGTATTCCTATCCGTCGTCCAACCTATGACGAAGAAGGCAACCTACTCGATCTTGGCGACGCCGCAGATCTCGATGGCAATCCCATACCCCAATTCTTTGATCTCTGGGATTCCATTGATCGCCTAAAAGCCCGCCTTGACAGCTGGAGCGGCCGCAGTGTTGGTGCTTCCATCATTCACAAACCTACCTCCATGGCAACCTACAAAGCTCGCAAACTACTGGTGGAATTACAGCGAGAACAATACGCTCTCCGCGACCTTTTCCGCCCCACCATTGGCAGCCATGGTGTATCCTCCACACTCGCCAATTGCGATCACGTCTTCGACTGTCCAACAGGCTACTGGCTTCCTATCGAAGAGTGGTGCGAGAGAAAACGCCATCCCCATCCACGCGATTATCCGCAGCCTTCTCTTCCCGATGCCCAGGCCCGCCCCGATGGCACAATTTTCTGGACCGTCAGCAACAACGTCATCGACTATGAGAATCCAGACCACATAAAGGCACTGCTACAATGGTATGTGCAATTGCTGATGAAGAATTACGAGAAGTTGCGTGTTGCCACCCGTGTATTACTGTGGGACGTAGAGCGCTATGTAGAGTTAGCCCATCTGGACGAACTCGACACTTTTCTTCTTCACCACTACGTGCTCCATACTCCTGTTTTTCTAGTCCAACGCGCACTGGAAGAAGAGGGCATCAGCCTCACCGTTGCTCAAATCCAGCATCGCCAAACCCGTTCTATTCCACGTAAAGTTGCCACGGCGGCCCGCATTCAACGTCTTCTTGATCTCGCAGTCCATCATCAAATGGAGACGATCGTATGCTCCAAATGCCATCGAACCCTCCCGAAACACCCAATTTTCTTCTCTCGCTCCCATAATTCCGCACTTGGCTTCAAGCGGACCTGCCGCGATTGTCAGAAGGAGGGTTTATAATGGAAAGAATATGTGCGAAGTGCCACCAAAGTAAACCCATAGAAGAATTCCTCCAGACTTCTTCTCCTTTCCACCCAGGCGGCTATACCATTTATTGTACGAATTGTTTAGAAGAAATGGTTCCACCCGATGATTTGCGGGCCGTCGATAAATTGATGGCTTGGTTGGACTGGCCTTTTTTGGTTCCCCAATGGACAAAATGCTATAGGAACGCAAAGTCCCAAGCATTGCATCTCTATAAGCAACTAATGAAGGACCGGCCGCAATACCAGACGTTGGACTGGAAAGAAACCAACGATAAGTGGAAAGAGGCTATGGAGCTTGGTGTGATGGATGAGAAAATTCCAGATATAAACCAGGCATGGCTGAGAGAAATGAAGTTGAAGTGGCCTGCGGACGTAGAGCGCACTGTGGAAGATTATAGGTATTTAGAAGACTTTTACAACGACCTTATCTCTACGCAAAATATTACATCTGCCACACAAAGAGATGATGCGAAGAGACTTTGTGAGGTGGGTCTGCTGGCAACCAAGAAAATTAGACAAGGCTTGCCTGCGAAAGACGAGATGGCTGGACTTATGGCCATATAAAATTTTATGAATTGCTGGGACAACCATTTATATGGTCAATCAGCAGCGATGCCCATTCGCGGGCCGTCCAACGACTATCACTTCGGTGAGTAAGGGAGGAGTCTCCTTGAAGTGTAAAACTTAGATGATATAGTCTCATCTGTATGGCAACATACAGCCCCATGGGATAGAACTTACAATTCTATCTAAAGAAAATGATATACCACAACATAATGAAGGCTGAGGGTTTTGAGGCAAAGAATGCCAAAAACGTGGGGGATAGACGTCATTGTCCCCGTAAAATCCACTAAAATGCTGGGAACTCTTGAAGCTCATTTACCACATAGGAATCTTCAATGAAGATATATTAGACGGTTTGAAAAGTAATGAGATTAGACAATCAGCAGCCAA
>OIZL01000525.1_pt1 | contig 27788 bp, 20 predicted proteins | sample 1588541 | NCBI WGS metagenome assembly OIZL01 (sample SAMN03283285) | human gut metagenome | biome: human-associated habitat; material: feces | host: Homo sapiens | place: Peru | collected 2012 | reverse complement strand
GCCAATCCTCCTTGGGATTCATCACGGCGTTTTTGTCCTTGTAGGACTGCTTGTGAGAACGAAAATTGACCGTATGCCCCATATACTCCGGCTTGGATAAAATCTGCCCGACGATATAGCCGCTCCAGTTATAGGGGTTGGGGAACTCCTTCTTGCTTTTCCAGACGCCCTTGTTCTGTTTGCCGAAGTAGACCGCAGGCGTGTCGATCTTGTCATCAAACAGGATACGGGCAATATCGTAGGGGCCTTTACCCTCGATGGTCAATCGGAAAATGGGCCGCACCACGGCGGCGGCTTCCTCGTCAATCAGTCAATGGTATTTGTTTTCCGGGTCTTTCTTGTAGCCATAGATGGCGCAGTTGGTGGTGGGCTTGCCGGATTCTCCCTTGACACGGATGGCGGTTTTCTGCTTACGGCTCAGGTCGCGCAGATACCACTCGTTCATAATGTTGAGGAAGGGGGCAAACTCGCCTGAGTTCTGGTCATCGCTGTCCACGCTGTTGGCGATGGCAACAAAGTGGACGCCGTACTGCTTGAAAGGCATCTGTACATCGACAGCCGCGTAAAAGCTGTCAACGAGAGCGTCTACATCAGCGTAGACCGCATCCAGACCGCTATTGCAGAGCGAAGGAAAATCGCCTTCCGCTACTTCGATTATTCCCCCTCCAAAGAGCGCGTGCATCGAAACGGCGGGAAAGTCTATTCCGTCTCCCCATATGCCCTGCTCCGGAACAATGACAGCTACTATCTTGTGGGCATCCACGACCGCCGTCAGCAGATCGCAAAGTTTGGGTAGACCACATATCATGTCCTGAAATCGAGATAACTCTTGATACGAAAAAGCCAGCCCATCGACAAAGTGGTCGATGGGCTGACGCATCTATGCGGGACTAATTAATTCAGTCCCTTTTCTTCACTGTGGTGATGACTGCGACGGTTATGGCTGCGAGTACCAACATCGCGCCAAGGTAGGAGGCATTATTTCTGTCGCCTGTCTGCGGAGGTGCAAAATTCGCCACAGTGTTGGTTATCGTTACGGTATTGCCGTAATAGTCTATGGTACGTATCCAATTGCCGGGGAGATACAGCTCATCCACCGTCCACGTATAGTTCGGGTCAAGGCCGCTCCATGTATGCTGCCAGCGGTTTTCCGCGCTGAGTACTGCCTTGCCGTCGTCCACAACGCGACCAAACAAGGTAAAGCTGTACGGCTGACCGTTGCGGTAAAGCTGAACGGTCACTTTGTCATTGGAGTGCTTGTCGTTACCATCGCTCCACATCTTCTTTACGGTCAAACTTCCCGTGACTGGCTCTGGGGGCTGTACTGCGCCTTTGGTATTGATGAATTTCACTTCTACGGTATCGGTATACGGAGCGTCCACCATCCACTCCATGCTGTTTTTCCCGTTTACCGTAGTGCTGTCGTAACCGTTATTACCTAATTCTTTTACCATTATAGGTTTATTCCTGTCCGCGATATTTAGGATATAGATGCGTTCGCCATGCTTCAATTTGAAGCGTGCAGTTACCTTTCTTTCTCCGTCACCAATCGTGAACGCCTCGTAATCTTCACCTTCAAATTCGTGGGTGCTGCCGTCCGCATGGGTTATGTATATCCGCCGGTTTCTGTTGCCAATGGCGGGGGGTACGTTTACCTGCTCTACGGATGCATTCATCAGCATTAACTTCGGCAATGGCAAATAAAACGTTATCTCAAACTCAAACTCGTCGTTTGCGTTTGCGTTATTGCCCGTAACCGCTTTGGATATAACTATGTCGCAATCTTCGCGTTTTTCGTAATAATCATTGAAAGTAACATAGTTTTCATTCTGCGTTGTATGCACTCTCGCAATTCCCGGATACATGTACAGCCTGTACCCCTGCGGTATAATGGGGTTTATTTCCTCAATAGCTATATATGTATTGCAGGGTATCTCTTCCAATGTTAAAATTCCAGAGTGCCCATCTACTTCATCGTCCCAACTGACGGGAATGGAAAAATTCCTTGTCACTCCGCCCTCCACAGGCTTGAGGTTTTGCAGATCTTCAATCTGGTAATACCTGAAATCAAATGTGTATGATTTGGTTTTATCAAGCCCGTGAGCATATTTGGTTACTTGGATGCTGACCGTATCCCCTGGCGTAGGAGTATTCGACGGCGTGGGCGTGGGCGTAGGCGCTGGCGTAACCGTCACATTAAGAGTAAAGATCGCAGATTTTTCGTTGCCGCAGTCATAGCTATATGTGACAGTGGAGACGCCGCTGTTCACGGTCAGCGTGTTTCCGCTGACCGTACCTCCGTCCCAATTGCTCGCTTTACTCACGTCAAAGTTTCCCGGAAGACTGGACAGGTCAAAGGTGCGGTCCGACGCGGCAGTAATGGCATAGCGATTATTCAGGCATTTCATAACGGACAGCTCTGTGTTATTGCTGACATCCAGCGAGGTCAGCTGGTTGGAACCGCAATGCAGCTCCTTCAACGCCGAGTTCTTACTGACATCCAGCGAGGTCAGCCGGTTGGAACCGCAATGCAGCTCCTTCAACTCCGGGTTCTTACTGACATCCAGTGTGGTCAGCAGGTTGCCGGAACCGGAGCAGTCCAGCTTCGCCAGTTTTGTGTTTCTGCTTACATCCAGCGCAGTTAGCCGATTAGTGCTGCACCACAATTCTGTAAGCTCCGTATTATTGCTTACATCCAGTGCGGTCAGACTGTTGGAGAAGCAGCGCAATTTCGTCAGCTGCGTATTGCTTTTGACATCCAGTTCCGTCAGCCCGTTATAGTGGCAGTCCAGTACAGCCAATTCCATATTTTTTCTGAGATCCAGCGAAGACAGTTTGTTGTCGGCGCAACCCAGCTCCTTTAGTACAGAATTTTTGCTTACATCCAATGCGGTCAACTCGTTGGAATCGCAGTGTAGAGCTTCCAGCGCCGTGTTGTTGCCGACATCCAGCGTAGTCAGCTTGTTACCGAAGCAGACCAGTCTTTTCAAATCCGCATTCCTGCTCACATCCAGTACAGTAAGTTGATTTTTTACGCAGGACAGGTTTGTCAAGGCCGTATTCTTACTGATATCCAATGCGGTCAACTCATTGTAATCGCATTGCAGAGTCGTCAGCGCCGTAAAGTGTTCGATTCCCGTAAGGTCTTTTATTCCCTTATTATAGCAGATAAGGGTTTTTACGGCGGCGATTTCCGTAGCGCTTAGGGTGTTGCTTTTGTCAGCATCAGAAAAGGAAACTATCGCTCGGAAATTGTCGTCCGGGAAATTGCTTGCGTTGATTTCCACGTCTCCGGTTTCTGCAAAGGCAGGTACGCTCATAGTTACAAGGAGCATTACCAGCGCGAGCAGTACGCCCAAATGCAAAGTATGTTTTTTCATTGTTTTCTCTCCCTTCTTCTCTTCCTGTTTTCTGTTCAGCCCTTATTTTGGGGTTTATTTTTTTCATGCCCTATAAAGTCATCAAGCGCGCAGCATACCTGCGAATGAACAGGTGTCCTAACAAAAGTTCATTTCGTCCGCGCTAAGAGCACGGGCAAAATGCACCTTCTAAATGAAAAGTATGAGCATGTCAACTGGCAATCACATAGGGGCAGTCTTGATCTGTCAGTATATGCAACTTTGAGGTTTGCTTTCATTGCTATATCGTACCGACATACTCCTTCCTATAGAATCGGATTCTCTCAAAGCCACAACATAGTCATTGCTTAAAGATTCTACGTGGATTCAACGTGATGAAATACCTATATTAAGTATACATGAACAGCAAAATTGTTGCAATAATCTTTTTCTTTATTCCTTATTCCTTATGATTATTGAATCCTCCCACGTGAGTGCCGTTGCGTCCCTCTAAATTTTTAATATAATATTATTAAATGTGAGATGCGACAACACAACCTCTCGGTATTTTTCATTTGAGGCTTATTCCTGATCTCAAATAAAACAGAAAGCCGTCCTCTAACAGCCCCCCGCTTCAGAGAGAACGTTCCCACGCAGATCGTGGACGAGAGCCATTTCGGCGTGGAGACAACCGTTGATCTCAGCAGCAATTTCTACGGCTGGGTATTCGCCTCCGGCGTGAAGATGAAGATCACAGCGCCGCAGGAGGCGGTGGACGGCTTTCAAAGGATGCTGGAAATCAACAGCAACCCGCCGGTAAAAACATCCCATCTGAAAGTAACCGTCAAAACTGAGGGCGGCTGGACACATATGGGACAATAGTGGTGGGGAGTTGTGAAACTTCCCACCACTATAACGTTCAGGGTGTGAAGTAAATGACGAGCAGTGAACTGAAACATGAAGCCAAGAAACAGGAATGGAGCATGTCTATACAGGAATGCAGGGGCAGCGGTCTCTCCGTAAGCGAATGGTGTCGGCAGCGGGGTGCTACGACAGCCACCTATTACCGTTGGGAGCGTGAACTGTTGACAGGAGTGCGGAGAAACGGAACACCGCCATCAACGGCTGTGACCTTTGCGGAGTTACCAGCACCGATGCAGGTATCACGCAACGTTGCGGAACGTTGCGCCACACTGCATATCGGGAAGGCCAGTCTGGACATTTACCCCAGCTGTAACGAAGAACAGCTGAGACTGCTGGTGGAGCTTCTGCGCCTATGTTGAACGACTTCACCGGCGCAGATAATCAGTTAGATACCGCCAGACGGTTTATGTAGGACAAGGTTACAAGAGTAAAGTGTCCTGTGGCCCCAGCATCAAACAAACACACCGGAGGTATTCATCATGATTTGCGTGGGTATTGACGTTGCCAAGGACAAGCACGACTGCTTCATCCTCAGCTCGGAAGGTGAAGTCCTGGCAGGTGTATTCACCATCCAAAACAACGCGGAGGGCTTTGACAGGCTCCTGCAAACCATTCGCCGCTGCACCCGTCCAGAAGATAAAATAAAAGTAGGGCTTGAGGCTACCGGACACTACAGCTACAACATTCTCGGATTTCTGCTTGACAAAGGCCTACCCACCTACGTCATCAATCCGCTGCACACCAACCTCTACCGAAAAAGTCTGAGTCTTCGGAAAACCAAGACCGACCGTGTCGATGCGCGAACCATTGCAGCTATGCTCATGTCTGATGTGGACCTCAAGTCCTACACAGACACAGCATACCACAACGAAAAACTAAAGTCACTCACAAGATACCGGTTTGACAAAGTTCGTGAACGGGCGAAGCTGAAGCAGTCTGTTTCCCGCCTGGTCACGATTCTGTTCCCAGAACTGGAAAAGCTGGTTCCAACACTGCACATGGCGTCTGTTTACGCACTTCTCAGCGAGTTTCCCGGCGCCAAGCAAATTGCCGGAGTGCATCTGACGCATCTGAAAGCAGTCTTAAGCGATGCCTCCAAAGGCCGCTACGGGCGAGATATGGCAACAACGCTTCGGGATGCAGCCCGATGTTTAATGGGCGTGGAATGGAATTGATTGCCAACATATGCCAAGTCATCTATGCCGCTGCGATCGGCTTTCTCTTTGTGACCATATTCCATAAAGGCGGAAGCTTGTGGCCTTGTATTATTACGCACAGTGTTGTGAACGTCCTGAGCGCTTTTGCAAATGAGGCTGCTGTGGTAAAGTATCAAATCCCCGTGGCGATAGTCATGACGGTAATTGCACTTGCTTATGCGTTGATTTTGTGGAGGAAAAAACCTTCTGCTCAAAGATCCACCAGCCGTACATAAAGTATTCTTTTACTGGTTTACTTTATTTTTTTACCATTCTATAAAACTCGCCCCTGCCTATAAATGTGGTAAGCTCATATGGGTCGCCGTCTGTTGTGTAGCCTGCGCTTTGATAACACTTTACGGCCCTTTTGTTCCATGTCCTCACTTCAAGATAGAGCGGCTTGCCGGGATAGAACTTCTTTGATATTTTGTACGCTTCATCAAGAATTCTGCGGCCGTAATGCTTATCGCACAGTTCGGGCTTTATTCCAACGCCTATAAATACTTCTTTTTCTTCTTCGAGTATGTTTACAAAGCCCACTAAAACACCGCTGTCAATAAAGCAATAATAGTTATTAGCTTTGCAAGGGTCGGTAAATCCGCGCTTGCTTTTTGCCATTTCTTCGTATGGAGGCAAATTATATATGCTGTATTCGCCGGGATAGCGCCAGGAGCATATCTCTATTTTGTCTGCCTCCGTCAAATTGCGCACGAGCATGCCGCCTTTAAGCGGATAGTGCGCCTTTATGTACGCCATGTAGTCTTTAATAGCGTTTTCCCAAGCTTCATTGTACTCAAAGCCGAGTCTGCCGGCAACGAGCTTTGCTTCGTATGAAAACAGCGTTATTGCTGCATCTGCGGCACGCCAAAGCTCGTCGTAGCTTCCGGATGGATAAGTTGCCTTGAGCATATCAAACTCTTTATCCGGAAGATACTTTTCAAGGTATTTACCGCTGATGCCAAGCGAAATATCAAAGCCATGCTCCATTGAGCAGCGCCAGCACATCAGCTTTATGAGCATAGGGTGTACTGTTGAGTTATACATGAACATGGCGTATGGAAGCTGCTTTCTTGCTATGCCTTTTGCCATGTTGTTAATACACCAGAAAAACTCGTTACAGCAGCCGGAGTATAATTCCTCGGTTGGCGCTTTTACCCTGTATATAGCGTCGCTTGAAGACGCTATAGGCTTCAATATGCCGTCTTTATCTATAAGCGGTATGGTAAGGCTGTCGCTGCCATAAGTAAGCTTTGTAATATCCGTAAGCTCTATATGCAGGTCTATCCTTACCCAGTCCTTAAACAGTATAAGAAACGTGTAGCTTTTATCAATATCAACACTTTCGCCCAAAGCCTTGTCTATCCTGTTCGGCTCCTGCATTATGGCGACATCGCCAAGCCGTTCAAGCCATGAACGGTCGTTAACAAAGGGCTTGATGTCCTTAACCGAGAAGACTATGTCATAATCGCGCAGCTCGTCTTTTGCTGTATTCGGGTTTGCTCTTGAGCCGTTCATGTATGCTGCCCGTATGTTGTCGCAGCTGCTGATCATATGAAATATAGCGTCAAATACCTGCTGCTCGTTTCGCATACATACCGTCCTTTCAATCATATGAGATAGGGTTCAAATAAAAGCTAAGGGCGGCATTATGCCGCCCTACGATAGCTTTGTTATCAGCTTGCGCGCTTAAGTACGAACCATGCGTGGAGCTGAGGCAGGCCGCTTGCATCATCGGTGCCATATGGATCGCCGTACAGCTCATAGGTCTTGCCGTCGCCTACTTCTATGGCTGCTACTCCGCTGTAATAGTAGAATATCATGTCGCCATCGCTCGTCTGTATCCTGGCCTTTACATAAGGCGTGGATTGTATGACCTCGGTGACCTTGCCGACGATCTTATAGCCCTGCTCATGTGTAGGATACTGCTTGATCTTTTCGTAGTTCATCTTGTGTACGCCCTTAATATAGGCATCCTTGTCGGGCTGATGCTCGAGATAAACGGTGGAGGTCCTTGCGGCGTCGCCCTTGGTGGCGGTTATAACAGCCTCATAAACACCGACCTTGGCGGTCTTTACGGTAAAGCTAAAAGTGCCGGCGTTTGAATCCTGCGTTACGGCGCCTTCAAGCTCAACGCCGGAAACGCTTATGGATGCTCCTGACTCCATCGTGCCGCTCACACTCATGGTGGATGCTGTGCCAATGCGCTTTACATCGCTGTTTACGCTGAACGTAACGTTGCCGGCAGGGGGCTGGGTGTTAGAGGGCTGACCGTCTGGATTGCTGGTATTGCTGTTGCCGGTCGAACCCGCGCCGCCGTATGTTGCGTTAAACGTTACGGAAGCAGTCTTGTAGCCGTTTTTGCGGGCCTCGATGACTATTGTGTTGACTCCTTCAGCAGGGAGCGTATATGTTGTGGAGAAGTTGCCGCTTTCGTCAATGGCTATCTGATTATCGCCAACGAATACGCCAACGGTGTTGTCGCTTACAGAACCGGCTATAGGCACAACAGGCGATTCAACGGTGAAATTTGTAACGCTTGGCTCGGTCACGTTAAGCTCGATAGAAGGAACATCGATAACGATCTCCTGATCTATCTCGAGCTTAGTCTCCTTGCCGGAAGGGCTGATTACGGTAAAGAAGTCCGGCTTTACGGTGTATTGCGATACATCGAGCGGCTCGTCCGGAACAAGTATGGACTGAGGAACTACAAACGGTATATAGTGCTGGTTCTTGTTTATGGTGCGCTCAAGCTGTATATCGCCGTTGCTGTAACGCACGGTATAGTTGCGCTTGGCGTATACGTTGATAAGATAGGCAGGCGCGCCCTCGCTTGTTGTGGTGCTCTCTATGGTAGGCGTGCGGGTTATAGGGTCGCCGCCGAATGTGCAGCTGATGAACTTGGAGAAATCGCCGCCGTGTACCTTCTTAACATAAACGAATCCAAGCACAACTATAAGCGCAACAAGCACAACAGCGGCCGCAACGAACGCGAGATTCTTTTTGCTGCCGGAAGAAGTGCTCTTTTTCCTTGAACGCGCTATCGGCTTATCGTCGTCATAATCATCGTAGCTGTAATCGTCAAAATCGTCATCACTTGGCTTTGATACCTTAACAGGCTTACTTTTGCTTGTGCGCACGGGAGATACGGATTCATCTGCGCTGTAACCGTATGACGCTGCGGCAATGGGGGCTGCCGGCTTAACGCTTACAGCTTTGTGCCTGCTGGGCTGAACGGCTGTGCGCTGCCTGTCCGTTTTTTCAACAGCATGAGGACGGACGTTGTTCGTAAAGGCGGAGTCGTCATTGGCAGCGGCGGCTGGAACCCTATGCTGTACGGCGTTTGCCGGACGCGGATTAAAGCGCGGCGTGTAACCCTCCGGAATGTCATCTTCGCTTACTGTATTTGCGTCAAAATCTGGCTTCGGCCAGTTGGGAGCCTTAACAAAGCCCCATGCCGGAGGCGTCTCGCCGGTGGAGGCGACATAGGATTGATAATCCTGCCCGTTCGCCTGCTCCTGGTCAGCATTTTGCGCCGCGGGCGGCTCCTCGTCGGCGGTCAGCGGAGCCGCACATTTTTCGCAGTATTCAAGATAATCTTCGTTGTATGCTCCGCATACCTTGCATTTCATAGCTAAATCCTCCTGAATAGGAATACTCAACAGTTTATTTATTATAGCAAATTACTCAACCCATGCAAAGCCTTTTAACGAGCTAATTTGAAAACAATATATTAAATAACGCGGCTTTGTTTATTTTTTGTGGCTTATAGGTTATAATGAAGCCATTACTATAAGGAGCTTACGCATGCGCAAATATATACTAGCCTTAACATTAGCTATAATAATGCTCATAAGCCTTTTTGCCTGCTCAAAGGGAAAAGATGCGGATATATTGGACGCGCTGAATATATCATATGAAGGCTTTACTGGCGATACGGTATCCGGCGGCGCACCGCTTGAAAAGGCGAATCTGCGCTCCATAAGCCTTGAAGAAGCTGATGGAGACACAAGGATAACGCTTGATTTCTGCATGGGCAGCGCGATATACAAAGGCGAGAACGAGATGGAGCTTAGGACGCTGCCTGACTATAAAATAACCCTATTGAGCGAACCGTTCAGGCTTAAGGTGGAGATAGGCAATCTTGATTATACCGACTATCTACATAAGGATACCAAACTCGGCAAAGGCGCAGTATGCGGCAGCTTTACCGTGTCAAGCGAGGAAACGGGCGCATATGCGCTTTATTTCCAACTAAGCTCAGAGGCGGTGTATAAAGCGGAAGAAAACTCCGGCAAGCTCAGCATAACGCTTAGGCCGGTCATAAAGAACATGATTCCGGAAGAAACTCCAAAAGAGGACGAATATGCGGCAATAGACGTTACAAACGCCGAAAAAGCGGCTGCGGGCGAAGCTTATTATGTGCTGGCAAACGCCTTTGACATGTACAGGAGCGGAGAGCTAAAGTGCGGCGACGATATGGCTCCCACGCTTGCTTCCGACCTGAATACCATAATGCTTATATCAAGGGGACTCGTATCAAAAGAAGAGGCCGAAAGGCTGATGCAGAAGCTTTTGACCGAACAAGAGAATCCCGTAAGCGCACAGTGGAGCGTTATAAAGCTTAAAAACGGTGAATTGCCGCATTACAGCAAGGATATGGAGTTTCAGGCGGCGTATGAAATAATGCCATACAGCATAAATTCAACGCCCCAAAAGGGCGACATCGCTATCCCGGGCGGCCTGTTCCTTTCCGTAACGCCGGATAAAAGCTCCTGCCTGTATTCATACAGAGTAAAGGAATATGGCGATGGCGGGAGCCTGTTTGAATATGAAAAGCTGATGATAATGGGGCCTGACGGGACGAGCAAGGACTTTTCGAATCACGAATTTGAGCAGATAGCCTCGGCTTCATATTCCCCGGATGGAAGGAAGCTTGCGGTGCTTGAAATGGCGGGCGAAAGCGCCCATCTTTATGTGTTCGACGTCGATTCGCATGACCTTATAACCGACCTTTCCGCCGTAGGCTTTGGCGATACGATAAGCACATATTGCTGGGACAGCATGGGCGGCAGGCTGTTTTCAATAAGCGGCTCAAGCGATATAACCGTGCATCAATACGATTTCAACGTCCCTACGGAGAACAAGCGCCATACGGACGTTGACAAGAAAGGCTGCGATGAAGGCTCGATAGGCTTTGTAGACGGCGAGGTATACTTCTGCGAAAGCACTATGGAAAATCAGGGCATGATATATCGGATAAAACCTGAGGGCGGCCTGAGAAGGGAGTTTATAAAGGGGGACAGGTTCCGCATAAGCGCTGACGGCAGATATATGGCTTACACCCAAAGCACTGGCGATGCGGCGGGCGAGCAAAGCGCCGTATTCGCCGTAAAGGATATGCAAAGCGGAGAGGTTAAAAGGATAACCGGCGATTTCAGCGTGTACAGCTTCTTCTGGTCACTTGACGGGACAAGGGTATATTATTTTGAAAACAAGCTTTCCGGCAACAGCGATGAAACTGCCGAAGCTTCCGACGAAACGAATGAGTATCCGTATACGTTATGGGTATATGAGCTTTCAACGGGCGTCAGCAGGGAAGTTGCAGATCTTACAAGCATGTCCGTAATGCCCTCCGCAAGGAACGACATGCTCTATATATGCTATACGGACAGGGAGACGCTTGGCAGCGTTGTGCGCTCAACATATGAGCTTTTTACCGGCAACACGCTAAACGGCGAGAGTTGATATTCCATAATGATACACCGTTTCACAAGGCGCTGCTGATACACATAGCGGCGCTTTGAGCTGTAGGATTCTTTTTGCTTTAATATCAAGCTGGATTATAGTATAATATAGTCGTTATCAGTATGCGGCAACAAAGGACGGCGCTATGGCAAAGGGCAAAAATAACGGCAAAAAGAATAAAAACGCGAACCTGAAGGCGGCTTACCAGACAAAAAGGGAGATCTGGGGAGTCGTTATAATCGCGCTTGGGCTTTTCCTCGGGGCAAGCCTTTATTCTGATGCCGTCGGCATATTTGGCAGGGCCATAAGCTGCTTTGTCTTCGGCATGTTCGGCATAGCGGGCTATGCTATGCCTGTAGCCGTAGTTGCCGCAGGAGTGCTTTGCATAGTGTTTTCTGAAAATGAAGTGCGCACGGCCACGATACTTCTTGCATTGATGGCTGCGGTGTCGCTTTTAAGCATAGTGCATATCGCCAGGAGAGGCGGCAGCGTAGAGGGGATAAAGACATTTGCTTATTACAAAGACGCATATGAGCTTGGCCTGACATATAGAGAAGGCGGCGGAGTGCTTGGCGCGCTCATTACATACCCAATGCTTCTGCTGATGGGCGAAGCCGGCTCCTATATACTCTTTGGCGCATGCCTTATGGTGGCGTTTCTGCTGCTTACGAAGCTTTCGCTCAAGGCAGCGGGGCAGAGGATAGGCAGCAGCATACGCACCGGTGTTGAGACCGCTAACGAGCGCATCAGCGAGCGCAGGCAGCAACAGCAGATGCTATACACTGAGGACATAACTGAAGACGTGCTTTCCGGCAAGCCGCTGAAAGGCTCGCAGGCCGATATGGAAAAAACTCGGACAAATAAAAAGAAGCAGCCAAAAAAGCGCGACGGTCATATGCTTGAGGACAATGTTTTTACGCTCGATCCTGAATATGATGCTGTTAAAAGAGCCGAGCCAGTAAGGCGCAAAGCATATGATGAGGACGATACGCTCGAGTTTATGCCCACAAAAGGGGCAATACGCAAAAAAGCGGCGCAGGAAAAAGCGGTAGAAGCGGCCTTTGACAAGCTTGAGGAGGAAACTGTCAACCTTGATTATTACCGCGACCCTTCAGCGAGCGCACAGCCTGATGAGAACAACAGGATAAGCCAGAACGCACCAAAGGATATGGGCTATGTGTATGAAGATTCTTACCCTGCTAAAGCTGACGCCGAGCCGGAAACGATGGATGCTATAGATGCAGCAGCCGAGGAGGCGGTGGACATACCCTCCTCTGCGGCGCCTGTTGTCGAATACCAGCGTCCGCCGTTCAGCCTGCTTAACAGTCCGGCGGCGGATATGCCCACAGGCAATGAATCACCGCAGGAAAAGGCGAAGCTGCTGATAGAAACGCTTGCCACGTTCAATATTCCCGCGCGCATAATAAATATAAGCGTGGGGCCTGTTATAACAAGGTTTGAGCTTCAGCCTGCCCAGGGAATAAGGGTAAACAGGATAACCTCCCTCTCTCAGGATATAGCGCTGGCGCTTGCCGCTCCCCTTGTGAGAATAGAGGCTCCGATACCGGGCAAAGCGGCAATAGGCATAGAGATACCCAACAAAAACGCCGCGCAGGTGCTTCTGCGCGAGGTGATAGAATCCAAGGAGTTTTCTTCGGAGCGCTCGCCAATAGCTTTTGCGCTTGGCAAGGATATAGCAGGAAGGATAGTGTGCGCCAATCTTGAAAAAATGCCGCATCTGCTGATAGCAGGCGCAACAGGCTCAGGGAAGAGCGTATGCATAAACGATATAATCCTGAGCATGGTGTACAAGGCCTCGCCAAGCGAGCTCAGGCTTGTGCTTATAGACCCAAAGGTCGTGGAAATGCGCGTATACGCCCCTCTGCCGCACCTTATGCTGCCGGTTGTGACAGACCCTAAAAAGGCGGCCGGCGCGCTTAAATGGGCCGTTATGGAGATGGAGCAGCGCTATCAGAAGATGGCAAAGCTGAACGCACGCGATCTTGCAAGATACAATGCTCTTGTTGATGCTGAAGGTGAGAAGCTGCCCAAACTTGTCGTTGTTATAGACGAGCTTGCCGACCTTATGATGGTGGCGGCAAAGGATGTTGAGGATTCCATATGCCGCATAGCCCAGCTTGGCAGGGCTGCGGGCGTGCATCTTATCGTCGCAACTCAAAGGCCGTCTACGGACGTTATTACCGGGCTTATAAAGGCAAACATTCCTTCGCGCGTAGCGTTTGCCGTGTCGTCCGGCGTGGATTCAAGGGTAATACTTGACACGACAGGCGCCGAGAAGCTTTTGGGCAAGGGAGATATGCTCTTTCATGCAAACGGCGCAAGCAAGCCGATAAGGGCTCAGGGCGCGTTCGTATCTGATGAAGAGGTAGAGCGCGTTATGGACTTTTTTGCGCAGACGAGCGAAAAGCCGCCGCTTGAAGAAGAGGCTTTTGACAGGATAACCGCCGTAGCTTCCGCCGGACCTGCGCAGGGTAACGGCAAGCAGGAGGACGAACTGCTGCATGATGCCGTTAAGATAGTGCTTGACAGCGGGCAGGCCTCTATTTCCATGATACAGCGGCGCTTGCGCGTTGGATACGCAAGGGCTGCAAGGCTTATAGACATAATGGAGCAGCAGAAGATAGTTTCAGGTTTTGACGGCAGCAAGCCGAGAAAGCTGCTTATAGACCACGCCGAATACGAAAGAAGATTTGGCTCAGGCAGTGCCGCGCCAGCAAACAGCTATAATGATAATATAGAAGAAAACAAGGAGGAGGCCGCTCCTGATGAAGAGATATAAGGCTGGAATAATATCGCTTGGCTGTTCAAAGAATCTTGTTGATTCCGAGCTTATTTTGGGCTGCTTAAAGGATGCGGGATTTGAAATAACCGCGGACCAGCAGCAGGCGGACGTTATAGTGGTAAATACCTGCGGTTTTATAACACCGGCAAAAGAGGAATCGATCAATGCAATTCTTGAGGCCGCGAGGGACAAAAAAGAGGGTGCGCTGCTTGTCGTATCGGGCTGCCTTAGCCAACGCTATCCGCAAGAGCTTAAGGAAAGCATACCGGAAGTAGATCTGTTCTGGGGAGTCGGCCGGCACAGGGAGCTTGTGGACAGCATATGCGCAAAGCTCGGCATGCCCTGTGGCTGCGTATATTCAGGCAAAAGGGTGCTTTCCACGCCAAAGTACAGCGCATATCTTCGCATTGCGGACGGCTGCGACAACCGCTGCGCTTACTGCGCCATACCGCTTATAAGGGGCGGCAGAAAGAGCGTGCCTATGGAAAAACTTGTTTCCGAGGCTGAAACGCTGGCTGCATCCGGGGTAAAGGAGCTTACGCTTATAGCTCAGGATACGTCGGCTTACGGTAAGGAGCTTTACGGCGAGCCCAAGCTTGCGGAGCTTTTGCAAGAGCTTTGCCAAATTGACGGTATTCATTGGCTAAGGGTGCTGTATGCTTATCCGAATACCGTAACGGAGAAGCTTGTTGACACTATGCTAAGCCATAAAAAGATAGTTCCGTATATAGATATGCCGATACAGCATATTGACCCTACAATGCTTGAGCGTATGAACCGCCACGGCTCGGCCGAGCATATTCGCCATATAACAAGGTACACAAGGGAAGCTTCAAGCGATTTTATACTGCGTACTACGGTAATGCTTGGTTTTCCTGGGGAAACGGAGGCTCAGTTCAGGCTTCTGTATGACTTTTTGCAAGACGAGCCTTTTGACAGGGTCGGCGCTTTCACATTCTGTCCGGAGGACAATACGCCTGCCGCAATTATGCCGGACCAGGTCGATGAAGCTGTTGCTAACGCAAGGTTAGATGCTATTATGCGATCTCAGCAGCAGATATCGCTTAAGCTTAATTATAAGAGGATAGGCAGGGAATATGAGGTATTGGTAGAAAAGATAACCAAGGAAGGCTGCTTTGGCCGCAGCTATGCCGAAGCGCCAGACGTAGATGGAGTTATAAAACTTGAAAACGTGCCGGAATGCGTTAAGGAAGGCGACTTTGTTAAGGCGAGGATAACGCAGGCCTCGGCATATGACCTGAAAGGAGAATATGTACAATGAATCTGCCAAATAAGCTTACTATAACGCGCATAGCGCTTACGCCGGTGTTCGTCGCGTGTTTTTATCTTCCGGTAAGCTGGAATAATTATCTTGCGGCAGCGATATTCGTTATTGCTTACGCTACCGATATGCTTGATGGCCATATAGCGAGAACGCGCAACATAGTTACAGATTTTGGCAAGCTCATGGACCCTATAGCGGATAAGATACTTTCTGCCGCTGCAATGATAATGCTTACTGCAGTAGATATGCTTTCGCCTGTTGCTACGCTTATCACTATATCAAGGGAGTTTGTTATAAGCGGCTTCAGGCTGGTATATGCAAAGAAGAATATAGTAATAGCTGCCGGAAGGCTTGGCAAGCTGAAAACGCTTACCCAGTTTATTGGCATAACGCTTATGCTTTGCGGAAATCCATTATTTTCAAACTGGGGAATACCTCTCGATCAGATAATAATATGGATATCCGTAGTGCTTGCGGTATGGAGCTGCATAGACTATATTGTTAAAACAAACAAGGCGGCCAAGCAATAATGCCGCCGGAAGGAAGATAATATGTCTGCTGAGATAATTTCTGTCGGCACCGAGCTGCTGATGGGCAATATTGTAAACACCAACGCGCAATATATATCACAAAGGCTTGCAGACCTTGGCATAGACTGTTTTTTGCAGACCACCGTTGGCGATAATCACGACAGGCTCGTTGAAGCCGTGCATCGCGGGCTTGAACGCTCGGATATAATTATACTTACCGGCGGCCTTGGGCCTACGGCTGATGACCTTACGAAAGAGACTGTAGCTGACGCCTTTAATAGGAAGCTTGTGCTTGACGAGCCTTCGCTTGTATACATAAAGCAAAGGTTTGCAAAGATGGGGCATATCATGACGCCCAACAACATAAAGCAGGCGATGTTTCCGGAAAACTGCATAATACTGCCGAATCCGAACGGCACCGCGCCGGGCTGCATAGTTGAGGACGGTACAAAGGCCGCTATACTTATGCCGGGACCGCCTAACGAAATGGTGCCTATGTTTGAAGCAAGCGTGTTGCCTTATCTTGAAAAGCGCAGCGGCTATATGCTCAAATCTAAAATGCTGAGGATATTCGGAAAAGGCGAATCAAGCATTGAATATCAGCTTAAGGACCTTATGCAGCAGCAGACTAATCCAACGATAGCGCCATATGCGCTTAACGGCGAAATGAAGCTTAGGGTCACGGCAAGATGCAAGGACGGCGAAGATGCGGACAAGATAATGGCGCCCATCATCGAAGAGGTAAAAAAACGCATAGGCGAATACATCTATTCAGAAGACGGACTTGAGCTGCATGAAGAGGTAGCCAGGCTGATAAGCGCAAGCGGAATGACTATAGCTGTTGCTGAAAGCTGCACCGGCGGCATGCTCTGCTCAAAATTCGTATCCGTGCCAGGAAGCTCTAACTGGTTTAAGGAAGGCTGCGTGACGTATTCAAACGAAGCCAAGATGAACAGGCTCGGCGTTAAGAAAGAAACGCTTGCTGAATATGGCGCCGTAAGCGCGCAGACAGCCATAGAGATGGCAGAGGGTATACGGCGCACCGCCATGGCCGATATAGGTATATCAACAACGGGCTATGCCGGGCCTGACGGCGGTACCGGCGATAAACCGGTTGGCACCGTGTTTATAGGCGTTGCAGCCAAGGATAAAAGCTTCTATAAGGAGCTGTATTTGACAGGTAAACGCGAGCGTATACGCAACATGGCTTGCCTGAATGCACTTGATATCCTAAGAAGAAACATTTTTTGATAAGGGTATATACAAAGTAAAGCATATATGGTATAATTTCCTAACAGGAAAAGGAAGGGGCGGAATTAAGCACTATGATGGAAAAAGAAAAGGCGTTGGAGATGGCGCTTAGCCAGATAGAAAAGGATTTCGGCAAAGGAGCCATAATGAGATTGGGCGATGCGGCGTCTAAGATATCCGTATCAACAATACCTTCCGGTTGCTTGGAGCTGGACCTTGCCCTTGGCGTGGGCGGCATACCGAGAGGAAGGATAATTGAAATATACGGGCCTGAATCATCCGGTAAAACCACTATAGCGCTGCACATAATCGCAGAAGCGCAAAAGCTCGGCGGCACGGCTGCGTTTATCGATGCCGAACATGCGCTCGATCCCGTATATGCCGAAAATCTTGGCGTTGATGTGGACGAGCTGTATGTATCGCAGCCGGATACAGGCGAGGACGCGCTTGAAATATGCGAAACGCTCGTGAGAAGCGGCGCTATGGACGTTGTTGTAATAGACTCCGTTGCCGCGCTTGTGCCCAAGGCCGAAATAGAGGGCGACATGGGCGACAGCCACGTTGGCCTTCAGGCAAGGCTAATGAGCCAGGCTTTGAGGAAGATGACAGGAATAATCTCAAAGTCCAACACCATACTTGTATTCATAAATCAGCTAAGGGAAAAGGTCGGCGTAATGTTCGGCAATCCCGAAACGACTACGGGCGGACGCGCGCTAAAGTTCTATGCCTCGATAAGGCTTGATGTAAGGCGTGTAGACTCCATCAAGAACGGCAGCGAGGTGGTGGGCAACCGCACGCGCATAAAGGTTGTAAAGAACAAGGTCGCACCGCCGTTCAAAACGGCGGAGTTCGATATCATATACGGCGAAGGCATATCCAAGGAAAGCTCAGTGCTTGACCTTGCCATAGCCAACAAGATAATCTCAAAATCCGGCGCATGGTATTATTATGGCGATATGCGCATGGCGCAGGGCAGGGACAACGCCAGGCTCTTCCTTAAGGACAACAGCGAGCTTTGCGATGAGATAGAAGCTAAGATAAGGAAGGTGATCTCCGCGCTGCCTAACGATGGCGAGGCGGACGGTGAAGACGCCGAAGAGTGATATGCGCCAAAGGATAATAGCAATAGACAATAATTCAATAGCGGAGGAGCTGGGGATAAAGCCCGGCTTCTCCTTGTTGCGTATCAACGGCGAGCCTGTTGAGGACGTAATAGATTATGAGCAGCTTACGGCGGAAACCAGCATAAGCCTTGAGCTTGAAACGGACAATGGAGAGGTCATTGAGGCTGATGTTGAAAAGGATGAATATGAGCCGCTCGGGCTGTATTTTGAAAGCGGCTTGATGAGCCCTGTACGGAGCTGTAAAAACAAGTGCGTATTCTGTTTTATAGACCAGATGCCCAAGGGCGGCAGAGAAACGCTGCACTTTAAGGACGATGATTGGCGGCTTTCACTTATAATGGGCAACTATGTCAGCCTTACAAACGTAAACGATAAGGAATTTGACAGAATGTTGAGGCGCAGGGTGAGCCCGCTGTATATATCTATACATGCTACTGACGGTGATATACGCAAGCGCATGATGGCAAACCCGACTGCGGGCAGGATAATGGAGCGCCTCTACGCGCTTAAGGAGGCCGACTTGAGCTTCCACGGTCAAATAGTAGTATGCCCTGAACTCAACGATGGCGAATCGCTTAAAAAGAGCATACGGGAACTGTATGCGCTTAGGCCGGCTGCGCAGACGCTGGCGCTTGTGCCGGTCGGCATAACAAAATTCAGGCAGGGATTATATCCGTTAAGATTGCTGACAAAACAGGAAGCTTCGGATATAATTGATTACGCTGAAGCTTTCAACAAAATGGTTTTAGATAAAGGCGAAGAAGGCTTTGTGTATGCTTCTGATGAAATGTACATGATAGCCCAAAGGGAGCTTCCAAGCTATGAAAGCTATGGCGAGTTTTTGCAGATAGAAAATGGCGTAGGCTTGCTTAGGCAGTTTGAGCATGGCTTTAACGAAGCGCTTAAGCAGATGGAGCCAATTAAGAAAAAAGTAAAGCTTGCAGGCGCAACCGGTGTTTCGGCAAGGGGATTCCTTCAAAGCCTGTTCGACAAGCTGCTGCCCTATGGCATAGAGCTTAAGCTTAACGGCATAAGGAATGAATTCTTTGGGCATACGATAACGGTATCAGGACTTGTTACTGCGGGCGACATAGCCGCCGCTCTCAAGGGCATAACCGCCGATGCGCTGCTTATACCGGACGATATGCTAAGGGAGCGTGACAGCGTTTTTCTTGATGGGCATGATAGCGCCTGGCTTGAAAAAGAGCTTGATATACCGCTGTGGCCAATGAGCGCGGCAGACGGTGAAGAATTTGTATACGACCTGTTTGACAGGATAAATGAGGAGAATTGATATGGCAAAGCCGCTTGTGGCCGTGGTGGGCCGCCCAAACGTGGGCAAATCCACATTTTTTAACAAAATAACCGGAAAGCGCATAGCTATAGTTGAGGATACCCCTGGTGTGACGCGTGACCGCATATATGCTGACGGGGAGTGGCTCTCACATGTGTTCACGCTTATAGATACCGGCGGCATAGAGCCTATGCGCGATGATATAATAAGCAAGCAGATGCGCAGGCAGGCTGAGCTTGCTATAGAGACGGCGGATGTTATAGTTTTCCTTGTAGACGGAAGGGAAGGCCTTACCGCAGCCGATGTTGAGGTTGCGGAAATGCTCAGGCGCTCCAAAAAGCCGGTCGTACTTGCCGTAAACAAAATAGATCATCCGAAATATGCTGATGCTTTATATGATTTTTACGAGCTTGGCATTGGCGAGCCGATAACTATATCCGCCGAACAGGGGCTTGGGCTTGGCGATGTGCTTGACGAGGTGGTGGCATATTTTCCTGAACACAGCGGCGATGAATATGGCGAAGCTACGCGCGTGGCCGTTGTAGGCAAGCCAAACGTGGGCAAATCGAGCCTCGTAAATGCGCTCCTTGGCGATGAACGCACCATAGTAAGCAACATTCCTGGCACTACAAGGGACGCTATAGACTCCCCCTTTACATACAACGGAAAGGAGTATGTATTGGTAGATACTGCCGGAATAAGGAGAAAACGCTCAATAGAGGACGAAAGCATAGAGCGCTACAGTGTTATACGCTCATTGGCGGCAATAAGGCGCTGCGACATAGCGCTTATAGTGATTGATGCCGAGCAGGGATTAAGCGAGCAGGATGTGCGCATTGCGGGTTATGTCCATGAAGAAGGCAAGGCGAGCGTGCTTGTTGTTAACAAATGGGATCTCATTGAAAAGGACACCCACACGATGAACGAGTTCAAGAAGAAGCTCAGCGTTGATCTTGCATTTATGGAGTATGTGCCTATGATATTTATATCAGCGCTTACGGGTCAGCGTGTAAACAAGGTCATGGAGGTCGCAAACGAAGCATATGCGCAAAACAGCGTCAGGATATCAACAGGCACATTGAACGATATTATTGCCGAGGCAGTATCCATAACCGAGCCGCCTTCGGACAAGGGGCGCAGGTTAAGGATATACTATGGCACGCAGCCGGCTACCAATCCGCCTACGTTCGTGCTTTTTGTTAACGATCCTGAGCTTATGCATTTTTCGTATAAGCGGTATCTTGAAAACTACTTCCGCAAGTCATTTGGGCTTACAAAAACGCCTATCAGGCTGAACATATGCGGCAAAGCGAAAAACGATACCTGAGCTTATTATTATAGCGACAGCAAACTTTTGCCCTTTCGGATAATATCCGGAGGGGCATTTTCTGCATTTATTTGGGTTTAGGTACATATATTTCTGCATAGTATAAGCAAAGCCTGAGGGGGAGGAGCCTTGTATGGATAGAAATGAGCTGTATTCAAGCATTGCAGAGCGCACCGGAGGAGATATATACATTGGCGTGGTAGGGCCTGTGCGCACAGGCAAGTCCACATTTATAAAAAGGTTCATGGATATGCTGGTGATGCCGGGCATAACCGACGAATATGAGCGCGCGCGGCTGACAGACGAGCTTCCGCAAAGCGCAGCCGGCCGCACGATAATGACAACGCAGCCAAGTTTCGTTCCAAATGAGGCGGCTGAGCTTACAATAGGCGAAGATGCTGCATGCCGTGTAAGGCTGGTTGACTGCGTTGGATACATGGTACCAGGGGCCGTTGGGCATGAGGAGGATAACATGCCGCGCATGGTACGAACGCCGTGGAGCGAGGAGGAGATGCCGTTTGACAAAGCGGCTGAAATAGGCACAAGAAAGGTTATAACGGATCATTCAACAATAGGCATAGTAATGACGACGGACGGCAGCATAACCCAGATACCCAGGGAGGATTATGTGGCCGCCGAAGAAAGGGTAATAAACGAACTTAAGGAGCAGGGGAAGCCGTTTGCGGTGATATTGAACAGCACCCGCCCAAACGATGCCGATACTGCGGAGCTTGCGGCAAATATGCAGCAAAAATACGATATTCCTGTCACGGCGCTTGATGTGCTCAACCTTTCGGCCGAGCAACTGAATAATGTGCTTGAGCTTGTTTTGATGGAGTTTCCAATACGCTCGGTCGCCATATCGATACCCGATTGGGTAGGCGAGCTTGGCATGGATCACTATCTTTTGCAGCGCATAATGGAGCCGCTGAGCAATGCCGGCGATAGCTTATCAAAGATGAGGTGCTATGCTGATATATGCTCCTGCCTTAGCGATATAGAGGATTATGAAGCGCCAAGGCTTGAACGCGTGTCCTTGGGCAACGGGAAGATAGCCATAGAGATGCGGCCGGTAAGCAGCATGTTCTACAAGATACTTGGCGAGGAATGCGGATATGAGATAAAGGACGATGCGCACCTTGTCGCCTCAATAAAATCATTTGTAGCTGCAAAGAAGGAATTTGACAGGATAGAGGGCGCGCTGCGCTGCGCAAAAAGCACAGGCTACGGAATGGTACCGCCAGAGCTTGATGAAATGGTGCTTGAGGAGCCTGAGATAGTGCGCCAGGGGAACCGCTTCGGAGTAAGGCTCAAGGCAAAATCGAGCGGACTGCATATAATAAAAGTCGATATAGCGTCCGAAGTAGCCCCGCTTGTAGGCACAGAGGAGCAGAGCGAAGCATTTATGGCGTATCTTATGGAGACTTTTGAGAAGGACCCGCAAAGGCTGTGGGAAACGGACATATTCGGCAAATCCCTGCGCGATATGATACGCGAAAGCATGGCCGTAAAGGTAAACGCAATGCCGGAAAACGTGCAGCTAAAGCTTCATGATACTGTCGAAAAAATGGTCAACGACGGCTGCTCCGGATTGATATGCATAATGCTTTGATCTGCATGAATCAGCAAAGGAGCGACGCTATTTCATTAAAGCTGTTTACCGTATAGTCAATAGGGCAGGGGAGAAGCGCCGCGCTGCCAAGGCCGCCCAACCCCTGCCTCACCCACACGGTCTTCATGTGAAGCTGCATGGCAGGAAGTATGTCGTTATCAAGCCTGTCTCCGGCCATACAGGCGTTTTCGGGATCACATGATGTTTTGTTCAATGCTGACATAAAAAGCCTCACATCGGGCTTTGCGAAGCCCTCGCTCGATGATATGATCACGGCGTCAAAAAGTTCATATATGTTCCAGCCTTTAAGCTTGTCTATAGCAGATTCGGGCTGATTGCCTATTATACCAAGCTTAAAACGCCGCTTTAGGCTGAGTAGCGTTTCTTCAGTACCGGGATAAAGCATCTCAAGCTCTTCATGCCAATGCGCTTTTTCTAAGCCAAAATATACGCATGCGGACTTATATGCGTCCAGGTTTTGGCGCGCAAAACGGCGCATAACGGCTTCAAATTCGGCTTTGGTGATTAAGGAGCTCGCTATGGTATCGGTTATTCTCTTTTCTATACAAAGGCTTTCGTCAACAAATGTTGAGCCCATATCAACAAAAACCCATTCAAAATCAGCATATCGCATATACTTAAACCGCCTTTATTTGCTGTTTGTATTATCGTACCACGCATTTTGAGCGGCTTCAATACAGCTCTTCTTAAGTATATAAGGCATATTTTATATATAATCTGCCATTCATTGACCTTGCTTATTCAAGATGATATACTGACTACACAAGCAGAGGTTATGTACCTATAAGTAAGGAATAGAGCCAGCTGCTTAACGCAAAGCATGTTCTTATGAACGTTTTGCCGCCGCCAAGGCGCGCTATGTAAAAAAAGGAGGCAATTATGTTTTCTAACCTTAATGATGTAAAAAAATTCATCAAAGCTAACGACGTTAAGATGATCGATTTTAAGATGACTGACATTGACGGCCGCTGGCGCCATATACTTATTCCGCAGCAAAGACTGAACGAGGATACTTTGGTATACGGCATTGGCTTTGACGGCAGCAATTATGGCTATGCTCCCGTTGAAAACAGCGATATGGTGTTTATTCCCGACCTTGCTACTGCAGCGCTTGATCCGTTTGCGGCTGTTACTACGCTTACAATGACCGGCGATGTTATGATAATAGACCGTCCTGACAACAGGCCGTTTGACCAGTACCCTAGGAATGTTGCCAAGCGCGCAGTTGAATATATGAAAGAGACAGGCATTGCGGACCAGATGGTGATAGGGCCTGAGTTTGAGTTCCATGTTTTTGACAATGTGAGCTACCAGACTTTGCCGCACAGCGTGAGCTACAGCGTTGATACTGAGGAGGCTGATTGGAACAGCGGCAATCCTTTTGACAACAACGGCTACCAAACCCCGCATAAGGGCGGTTATCACATAGATAAGCCACATGATATAACCAGCGACCTGCGCTCCCGTATGTGCCTTATGCTTGAGGATATGGGCGTCGGCGTGAAGTATCATCACCATGAGGTCGGTGGCTGCGGCCAGCTTGAGATAGAGGTCGAGCTTGGCGAAATGACCAAAATGGCTGACGATACCATGATAATCAAGTACATCATCAAAAACGCCGCCGCACAGGCTGGCAAGACGGCTACCCTTATGCCCAAGCCTGTGCGTGACGAGGCAGGCAACGGTATGCATGTTCATATGCTGCTGTTCAAAAACGGCGAGCCTGTATTTTATGATGAAAAGGGCTATGCTCAGCTTTCGGACGAGGCGCTGTGGTTCATAGGCGGTCTTTTAACCCATGCGGGCGCGCTCTGCGCTATAACAAATCCTTCCACCAACTCCTTCCGCAGGCTCGTGCCCGGCTTCGAAGCTCCCGTTACCATAGGCTATGCTATGGCGAACAGAAGCGCAGTGGTTCGTATTCCCGCATATGCCAAGTCGCCAAAGTCAAAGCGCTTTGAGCTTAGGAATCCGGACGCTACCTGTAACCCGTACTATGCCTATGCAGCTATACTTATGGCTGGCCTTGACGGAATAAAGAACAGGATAGATCCTCATGCAAAGGGCTGGGGTCCGTTTGACTTCAACCTCTTTGACCTTAGCGACGAGGAGAAGGCTAAGATATCCGGCCTGCCCAAGAGCCTTGAGGAGGCGCTTGACGCGCTTGAAAAGGATCACGACTTCCTTACTGCGGGCGGTGTGTTCCCTGAAAGACTCATCAGGATATGGATACAGCGCAAGCGCAAGGAGGCTGAGGCTATTGCCCGCGTGCCGCATCCGGCGGAGTTTGAAAAGTACTACGATCTGTAATAAGCTTATTTGTTAAACAGGGCCGGCATCTTGCCGGCCCTGAGAGTGTCGAAAAAGTGGCTGGTAGCCACTTTTTCGAGTTTTCATTGGCTTTGTCTCTCTGCTGCTTTGAGCCGCTGAGGCGGCGTCAGAACAGCTTAAACCCTCAATACGGGAAATGCCTGTTCTGATACTTGAAGGACGTTCCAGAGCCAGATTACGCGGCTCTCAAAGACGATTACGGCCGCTCAGTTATCGGTGGCAGCTTCAAGCAGGGCCAGCGTTTTGTTATCGCAGTCTATCTCGTATTCAAGACCGAGCGGAAAAACGCCTATAGGGTAGGCATGGCCAACGTTTACATTGTATAGTATAGGTAAATCTGGTCTGTCCGCTTCATAGGCGACCACTTTATTATACACTTCTTTATACGGCTCATATTTTTCTCTGTAACCTGGTTTGCCTACGACAATGCCTTCGATAACGTCAAGTATGCCCTGAGCTTGCAAATTGCGTAACAGCTCGCACAAAAGCTGCGCGTCCATATTGCTCTCGCTCGTTTCTATAAGCAACAGCTTGCCGCGCCAATCGTCCAAGCATGGCCAAAGCTTTGTGCCGCATATCATGGGGAACACATCTATACAGCCGCCAAGCAGCTTGCCGCGGACTTTGCCTTTGCCTTGAAGTACCTCATAGCCTGTGTTTGGAAAGCGCGGCCTGCGTATGCTTATGTTTTGCTCACCCCATAGCACCCTGTCGGTCTCATAGCTGCAATAGCTGCTGCATGGTATATTCAAAGGGGCGGCAGGGGAGAAGAGCGTTTTTGCAAGAGCTTCTTTCGTATATTCGTTTATCTCAACATATTCGGACCAGTCTGTCATTAAAGATGGGCCGTAGTATGAAACGAGTCCGGCTTTATGCATCATAAAATGGGTTATAGTCGTGTCGGAAAAGCCCATAAATATCTTTGGGTTGTTGCGGAGCACGTTAAAATCTACATAAGGCATCAATCTTATGCTGTCGTCCCCACCTATGGCACAAAATACAGCCTTGATTTCATGGTCGTCAAACGCCTGCATAAGATCATCTGCGCGCGCCTTGGGATTTCTGTATATGAAATCACGTCCCCTTAACGCGTTTGGCATCGCTACAACCGATAAGCCGTAATCATTTTCAAAACGTTCTTTGGCTATGTAATACTTGTGTATGAACTCCTTTTCGCCAAGCATGCCGCTTGAAAGAGATACTATGGCGATCTTGTCGCCGCGCTGAAGGTGCCTTGGCTTAAGCAGCATAATGATACCTCCTGTTTCAATCTATAATACTGGGTTCATTTTGACATATTTGATGAAAGTAGCGACCTATTTGAATACCCAATGCATGCTCATGCGACTTTTAGTGTAAACCTTCAAAGGTGCGTGCATCATCCAAAGCTATTATTTCATTAACAGTTGCCATCTGTGAGTTTGACCTCCTTGGAAAAATACGGTTTACATTGCTCGTTCCTTAAAAAATAGTATATCACATAGATGTAAATGTTTCTACAGTTTTTGCGTAGAAAAGCCTTACAGAGCTTTCTCAAAAAGGTAGAGGAGGTAAAATACAAAAGACTCAACAGCGAGCGTCTTGGTTCTCTATAAATCTCGCTATGTTAAATAATACAATATAGGAAAAGGCTTGTAAACAGAGAACTTTTGTAAATAAACTGGACACCAATCGCGATACCCATTGTATCAAAATTGGTGTCCAATTATGGTCTGGGTGAGAAGATTCGAACTTCCGGCCTCTTGAACCCCATTCAAGCACGCTACCAAACTGCGCCACACCCAGTCGCTGTATCATCGCCTCATATCGGCGACGTTGAATATATTAGCACCAACGGCATGCTTTGTCAACCATATTTTTGTATAAATCGCCTTACAGGTAAGGAGGGCAGGGGAGATATGCCGTATTTTAAGCCATTTTGCTCAGCTCATATGCTCAATAAGTATTTTTACTCCTATGCCTATAAGTATTATTCCCGCTAAAATACCCGCGCTCTTTTTGAATACGCTGCCTACCTTTTTGCCTATAAGCACACCGACGGCCGATATGGAGAAGGTGACTATACCTATTATAATTGAAGAGGACCATATATCCACCTGCGCCAACGCAAAGCTGATGCCGACTGCTAAAGCATCGATGCTTGTGGCTATTGCCATTACGAAAAGCGTTTTTGTTGCAAACGGGTCTGCAATATCCTTCTGAGCGTCATCGCCCCTGACGGCTTCTATAACCATGCGCACGCCTATAAAAGCAAGCAGGCCAAAAGCTACCCAATGGTCTATTTTTTCTATGTATGAGCTTACGCCGCTGCCGAGAAGCCAGCCCAAAACAGGCATCAAGAACTGGAAAAAGCCGAAGAAGAATGCAAGCTTGATTATGTTTTTACAACCTGGAGAATCCGAGACTATGCCGCTTGAAACCGCCACCGCAAACGCATCCATCGAAAGCGCCACGGCGATCAGCAAAAGATCTAAAGTATTCATAAGATGCCTTTGTATCCTCCGGAAATCATGAGGGATATTGCTTTGATAATGGTTATAAACAACGAAAAGGCCTCAATAACATGAAGCCCTCTCTGGTGCGGGAAACAGGACTTGAACCTGCATGAAGTCACCCTCACACGGACCTGAACCGTGCGCGTCTGCCAATTCCGCCATTCCCGCGAAAAAATTGGTGGATGGGGATGGATTCGAACCATCGTAGTCTGTGACAACGGATTTACAGTCCGCTCCCTTTGGCCGCTCGGGAACCCATCCACGGCAAATCATTTATCAATGGAGCTGGTGAAGGGACTTGAACCCGCAACCTACTGATTACAAATCAGTTGCTCTGCCAATTGAGCTACACCAGCAAACACTGTAATGGCATATGGTGCCTCAGAGTGGAGTCGAACCACCGACACAGGGATTTTCAGTCCCTTGCTCTACCAGCTGAGCTACCGAGGCAAGCTATTTGGCGACCCGGAGGGGGCTCGAACCCCTGACCTCCAGCGTGACAGGCTGGCATT
>OIZL01000524.1_pt1 | contig 27801 bp, 26 predicted proteins | sample 1588541 | NCBI WGS metagenome assembly OIZL01 (sample SAMN03283285) | human gut metagenome | biome: human-associated habitat; material: feces | host: Homo sapiens | place: Peru | collected 2012 | reverse complement strand
TTCATGCGTTGGATGGAGTTGATTTAAGTGTAAAGAAGGGCGAATTTGTTGCAATCGTCGGCACATCCGGCTCCGGCAAGTCCACGCTGCTGCACATGCTGGGCGGGCTGGATCGCCCTACAAGCGGCACGGTCATGGTGGACGGACAGGATATTTTCTCCCTGAAGGAGGAAGCGCTGACCATCTTCCGCCGCAGGAAAATCGGCTTTGTGTTCCAAGCATATAATCTTGTTCCGGTGCTGAATGTGTATGAAAATATTGTTCTACCCATTGAGCTGGACGGTGGCAAGGTCAATAAGGATTTCGTACAGCAGATTGTACAGACACTTGGGCTGGATGATCGTCTGGATGCGCTGCCCAATCAGCTCTCAGGCGGTCAACAGCAGCGGGTAGCCATTGCCCGTGCGCTGGCGGCAGCACCCGCTATCATTCTGGCAGATGAACCCACCGGCAATCTGGATTCCAAAACCAGCCAGGATGTATTGAGCCTTTTGAAAGTCACCAGTCAAAAGTTCGCCCAGACAATCGTAATGATCACTCACAACGAAGAAATTGCGCAGATGGCAGACCGCATTATCCGTATCGAAGATGGTCGGATCGTCTCCCAGAACTAACGGGAGGTGGCTGCGATGAATGTCAAAAACAGAAAATGTATTCGAAAACTCAGCTTAAAATCTCTTTATGCGAACCGTCGCCGCAATCTGATCGCTATTTTTGCCATTGCGCTGACAACGCTGCTATTTACGTCCATGTTCACCATTGTCTTGTCGTTGAACGCCAGCTATGAAACCTACCAGTTTCGGCAGGTAGGCGGCTATGCACACGGCACCTTTAAGGATGTTTCCCCCGAGCAGGCGGAACGCATCGCTGCCCACCCAAAGGTGAAGGCTACGGGGGTACGGAAGGTAATCGGTATCACTGCGGAGGGGGTCTTTGCCAAAATACCGGCAGAGATCAGCTACATGGATGCCAACTGCACTAAATGGAGCTATGCAACCCCTACTATCGGACGGATGCCCGAAAGCGGCAAAGAGGTAGCCATGGATACGGCAGCGTTGCAGCTGCTTGGCGTAACGCCGGAGCTGGGCGCCGAGGTCACGGTTTCCTATTCCATTACGGACAAGGATCAAACCGCCTTTACTGTAACAGATACCTTTACGCTGGTGGGCTATTGGGACTATGATGAACTAATGCCTGTTCATTACATCAACATCAGCCGTGATTACGCAGATGACATCGAAGCGCAGGCATTGAAAACAGGTTTACAGCCTTTCCGCACCGATTTGAATGTCATGCTGGCCTCCGGCACAAACATTCAAGGGCAGATGGAGCAGGTGGATACCGATCTTGGCTACACATGGGACAGCTATACCGATCCCAACAGCGTCCGGATCGGCGTCAACTGGGGATATACCTCATCCCAGCTGGAGTCGCAGCTTGATCCGGAACTTGTGATCGCCATAGCGGCTTTTTTGCTGCTGGTGATTTTCACGGGGTATCTTATCATCTATAACATTTTCCAGATCTCTGTTGCAGGGGATATCCGGTTTTACGGACTTCTGAAAACCATTGGCACAACGCCCCGGCAGCTCAAACGTATCATTCGCCAGCAGGCACTTCTGCTTTGTCTGATCGGCATTCCGGCAGGGCTGCTGCTGGGCTACGGCATCGGCGCTGTTCTGGTGCCTGTTGTCTTGCGCTCCACCCAGTTGGATGCAGGCATCACCACCATCAGCACATCGCCTGTGATCTTCCTTGGTTCTATGCTATTCGCCTTGCTGACAGTGCTCTTGTCCTGTTCCAAGCCCGGAAAAATGGCAGCTAAGGTCTCTCCGGTGGAGGCTACCAAATATACGGATGCAATGCAGACCAAGAAAAAACGGCGCAGCACCCGGGGAGCGAAGCTCCATCAGATGGCCTTTGCCAATTTGGGACGAAACAAGAAAAAGACGGTACTGGTGGTGGTGTCTCTGGCACTGTCGGTGACACTGTTCAATGCGCTGTGTACCTTTGTGGGCGGCTTCAGCATGGAGAAGTATGTATCCGCCAAGACCTGCGCCGATTTTATCGTCAGCACGCCCGACTATTTCCGTTACAACTCAGCAGATGAATTCATCACGCCAGAACAGATCGGAGAGATCGCAGCAAACACAAAGGCCAGTCTTTCCGGCACGGGATATGCTGTGCGAAAACCCGCTTACCTGTGGATGACGGAGGATGCTCTGCGGCAGGACTATGCATGGTTCGAAAGCGCCGAGCAGTTGGACAGCCATATGAGCCGTCTGGAGCACCGGGGCAATATGGTGATGGGAAAGACCAGAATTGAGGCTCTGGATAACAGTCTGTTTGACAAGCTGCAAGTGTTCGACGGAGATATTTCTCCCATGTTGGAGCCGGACAATAACGCCATTGCCATTGCGGTTTCCTTAGATGACTACGGTAATCTGCCCAATCCTGAATACTACCCCAAGGTGGGAGACACGATCACCGCCACCTATGCGGACGATGTGAAATATATCGACAGCCGCACCGGGGAACTCTGCACCGAAGATACACCGGAGGAGTACCTTCAGGAAAAACTGTATGGAGCCAGAGATGTAGAGTACACGGTCTGCGCCTTGGTAGAGCTTCCGTATTCCATGAGTTATCGTTATGGTGGTATTGGATATGAGACAGTTTTGTCTGTGGATACCGCACAGAGGGACAGCGGTGGTGCAGCCATTCCGATGCTCTACCTGTTCGACACAGCGGACGAAGCTGACGAGGCCGAAGCAGAGCAATATCTATCGAAGCTCACTGCCGGTGAGTTTTCGCCCTTGATGTATGAAAGCAAGGCCACGGCTCGCTCTGAATTTGCTCAGTTCCGGCAGATGTTCCTTCTGATAGGTGGTATCCTCTGTGCTATCATTGGGCTGGTGGGACTCTTAAATTTCTTCAACGCCATGATGACCGGTATTCTTTCCCGCCGCCGTGAATTTGCTGTGCTTCAGGCTGTAGGAATGACGAACCGGCAGCTCAAAACCATGCTGATCTATGAGGGGTTGTTTTACGCAATGTCCTCCGTAGCGGCGGCCTTTATTCTGTCGCTGGCGGTGGGACCTCTTGCAGGAAAAATGCTGGGCAGTATGTTCTGGTTCTTTGAGTATCGATTCACCATTCTGCCTGTCCTGCTGACAATTCCGGTATTTCTTCTGCTGGGGTGGCTGATTCCTTGCATGATGTATGACAACGCAGCGAAATGCAGCGTTGTAGAGCAATTAAGGGATGCTCAATAACTGTTAAGCAAAAAACGGCCCTCTGCCAATGAAAAGGCAGAGGGCTGAGTTTTAATCTAAGGGTTTACATTCAGTTACAGTTTTTAGATAAATTTCGGGGTTTCCGTTCAATATCAAGTCTGCATATCCAATCGGGTCATTGTAGATTAGATAGTCCAGCTCTGACCGCTGATACATATTGTCAGCAACCTCATTCTCCACGGCTATTGTATCAATAGCAATCATACTGCCATCTAAGAATTTCAGTTCCACACAGGCATTATCCATGTTGAACTCACAAGAAATCAACCTATCCATAAGAAACCTCCACTTTGCTGGATGTTAGATCATCCCAAAATATTTGAATGCTTCTCGGATTGCTTTCTCTTTTTCCGGTGGACACTGGGGCTGTCTGGAATCCTCGGACTTCGGCAGATTATAGTTCTTACCAACCCCAATCCCACATTTTCGTTTAATCTGTGAGATATAGAGGTTGGACACCTTTAACCCGGTATGCTCCAACACATACTCCTTGATCTGCGGATAGGTTGCCCCATCCTGAAATTCGGACATATCCATATCTTCCAAAGAGAACTCAACCCGAATCTTTTTCGAGTCGACCTCACCCTTGGAAAGCAAGACAACCGTCTCTATATTCCCGGTAAATGGGAACATGTCTACGCAGCACATCCGCTTCACCGCATATCCGCGTGCCTGCAGCACTTCCAGATCTCTGGCGAGGCTGGTCGGTTTGCAGGAAATATAGATCATCCGATCCACACCGTAGGAAATGATCTTTTCCAGGGCTTTCGGATGAATGCCGTCACGTGGTGGATCGAGCACGATAAAATCCGGTTTTTCTTCGATCCCGTCCAACACCTTTAAGACATCCCCCGCAATAAACTCACAGTTATCCAGTCCGTTCAATCCTGCATTTTCCTTTGCAGCTTCCACTGCCTCGGAAACGATCTCCACTCCGATCACCTTCTCTGCGACCGGCGCAAGCATCTGGGCTATGGTTCCCGTTCCGCTGTAAAGATCATAGATCACTTTATTTTTCAGACCGTCCAGACCATTTTCCTTCTGAAACGCATCCCGGATAAAGTCTCTTGCCGTTTCATAAAGCACTTCCGCACCGAGCGAATTTGTCTGGAAAAACGAAAACGGAGAGATCTTGAATTTCAGTCCAAGCAGTTCCTCATAAAAATAATCCTGTCCATACAAAATATCCGTACCCTCATTTGCGACCACATCCGCCACACTGTCGTTTTTAGTATGCAGGATACCCACGATCTTTCCATCCAACGGAAGGTTTTTCAACATTTCGGTGAGCGCGTTTAACAGAGCCGCTTCCTCGCACGGCGCTCCATCTTTTCGGATCTCCTGCGTTGTTGTGACAAGGTCGATCAGAATCTCCTCTGTCTTTACCGCTTTTCGCACCAAAAGGTGGCGCAGATAACCCTCATGACGCAGTCTGTGATAAAAGGACGCCTCTTTTTCCTGAAAGAAATCCAGCACCCCACGCAGTATTTTATTGTAATCCTCATCTACGATCTTACAGGAATCCACGGTCACGATATCATAAAAGCTGCCGCGCTTATGCATACCGAGAGAAAGCGGGCCGTCCTTGCAGGAATCTCCGAAGGAAAACTCCATCTTATTACGGTACGCAAACGGACGCGGGCTTGACTTCACACCCTCAAACACCTCGTCAAACACACAGGTCTGCCCTGCCACTCCCGCGAGAAGTTCCCGGATCTGGCTCTCCTTTAACGCAATCTGGTCTTCGTAGCTCAAATTCAAAAAGGTACATCCACCACAGGCGCCAAAATGTGGACATACCGTTTCTGTCAACTCATTCTCTGCCTTTTTTACCACCTCAAGAAGCCGTCCTTCTGCCTTACCTTTTCGTACCTTCTGGATACAGACAGATACCGTCTGCCCCGGAATCGTATTTTTTACGATCACTGTTCTTCCTTCTTCTGTTGTAAACATCCCCTTATTCGGAAACGCCACCTTTTCTATGGTTCCGGTTATGATCTGTCCTTTTTTCATCTATCTTCCTGCCTTTTTCTCATTTTTCATTCTTCCTACTACTATACCGAAATTTTGTCCGTTTGCAAAGTCCTAAAATGCGCCAGCATTGCTAGATAACGCTGGTTGTGCCTTACATTGTTTACTTTTCGTGTCCTATGTATTTATATCATTTGAACAACTCACTGCAAACGCCTTTATCAAGAATTTCTTTTCAAAACATTTTTCACATATTCATGATACCCTTCTTCCAAAATCTTAAAAGCGCAGCTGTTATCCGTTAATATCTGTTTGCGATTTGTCGTAACCATTTCATATATTTTATTCGCCTTCTTTTGGATACGCTCTGCATTGTCCATACAAAACCGATATTCTTTATTTAGCAGCAAACGATATTTCTCATCCTCAATGTCTTTGATTACAAGTTTCTCGATACATTCATCTGGAACCGGAACCATATAGTTAAATCGCAAAGAACCTTTCACTTCTTTTTCATCTCCAGGTACACGAATTAGAATATTCGCCTCCTGTTTTCTAGCAAAAGAAGACACCGATACATAATAGTTTATACCATTTATTTGCATAACTGCACCAAAAGCAAATTTATTACGATCTGCATATCTAATATTAGGTACCTTTGTGACTCCTCTTTTTTCTACTTCATATTGTTGAAGAAACTGATTATATTCTTCCTTTATACGATAAAAATCCATCTTATCCTCCGCAGTACAACAAAACAGGGAGATAAGAAACTTATCTCCCTGACAATTAACGATTCGCATTTTAAGCTGCGAAGCACTTAAATTAAAGGTTCACATTTAAAGTAGTGAAGCACTTAAATTAAAGGTTTGCACTCAAAGTAGCAACGCACTTAAATCGAACAAATTTCTTTGTTCAAGTATATTATATGTAATTACCACAAAAAAATCAATAAAAGATTTCAGATTCACGCACTCTTTTTCATCAACTGGAAAACCGCGCCAGAAACTGTCTGGTCCGTTCTTCCTTCGGGTGCTCGATCACTTCTCTCGGATCGCCCTCCTCGATGATATAGCCGCCATCCATAAAGATCACACGATCCGCGACATCACGCGCAAATGCCATCTCATGTGTGACGATGACCATCGTCATATTCTCTTCCGCAAGCTGTCTTATGACCTTTAAAATTTCACCGGTCAGCTCCGGGTCAAGCGCTGAAGTCGGCTCATCAAAAAACAGTACCGACGGATGCAGGGCAAGCGCTCTCGCGATCGCCACTCGCTGCTTCTGCCCACCGGAAAGCTGACACGGATAATAGTTTTCCTTATCCTCGAGCCCCATCTTCTTTAACAGGATGCGCGCTTCCTTTATCGCTTCTTCCTTATCCCGTTTCTGTACATGAACCGGCGCGTCGATAATGTTTTTTAACACGGAATAATGCGGAAACAGGTTAAAATTCTGAAATACCAGACCAAAATATCCCTGGATCTCCTTCAATTCCTTCGGAGATGCATAGACTGCATGTCCTCCCGCCTTACTTGTCGCCGCACACTTTCCGAGATAAGTAAGCTCCCCTTCGTCCATACGCTCGAGCATCGTCGCGCAGCGAAGCAGCGTAGACTTTCCGGAGCCGGACGGGCCGATGATCGCCACAACTTCCCCCTCTTTGACCGAAAGAGAAATGTCATGCAGCACATCCAGATTTTCAAAGCTCTTTTTTAAATGACTGATCTCCAATAAATTCATATGCCGCTCCTCTACTGATAATAGCTCATCCGCTTTTCAAGATATTCCATCCCGACTGCCACGATCAGGTTAAAGATATAGTAAAACAGACCTGCCACAAATAACGGCATCATGGTCGTCTGAGCCGCCGCGATCTGTTTCGCGATCGTGAACATCTCCGCGTAAGCAAGCACAAACGCAAGTGAGGTGTCCTTTACCAACGTGATCACTTCATTTGTGACCGACGGGAGCACCCGTTTTACCATCTGCGGAAATATGATCTTAAAAAACGTCTGGTTTTTCGTGTATCCGAGCACCTTTGCCGCTTCCCGCTGACCTTCCGGGATCGACTGGATCCCCGATCGATAGATCTCCGCGAAATACGCCGCATAATTGACCGCAAACCCGATGATCGTTGCCGTAAAACGGTAGCTTGTGGACAGCCGCATTCCAAACAGATAATACGGTCCGAAATAAACCACCAGAAGCTGTAACATCAGCGGCGTACCGCGCATGATGGAAATATAGATCTTGGTGATAAGCTGCACCGGCTTTATTTTTGACATCCGCCCAAATGCCACAAGCAGTCCGAGCGGCAGGGAAAATACCAGCGTCAGCACAAAGATCTCACAGGTCGCAAGCATGCCGGAGGCAAGTTGTCCAATCATACTCATGGTTGACATAACATTTCTCCTTTCGGATCTTCCTTATTTTCCGAGGCAGAGCATATCCGGTACATTGTAGTCCGCATAATTTGCCGCGATCTTGTCTATCGTTCCGTCTGCCTGCATTTCATCCAGAGTAGCCTGCACCTTGTCACACAGCGCGGTATTTCCTTTTTTGAATCCGACTGCGTACTGTTCGCTGCTCACCTGCTCATCTAACATCTTAAACGCGTCCCCGCGGGAGCTTACCTGATATTTCGCAACTCCAATATCAACTGCGATCGCATCCACCGCGCCGGATTCCAGATTCATAAATGCCGTATTATAATCTGCCACCTGCTGTAAATCCGCAAAAGAAGCGGTGAGTGCAAGATTGTCCGCATTGTCCTCGCTGTCATCGGTAAGCGCCGCAAGTGCGGAAGAATCCGCCTGGGTTACGACCACTTTTCCCGCAAGATCCGAAAGGGAAGAAATATCAGAATCCGCATTTACCACGATCACGATACTGTTGTCCACATACGGCTTACTCCAGGTGTAGGCATCCTCACGTCCGGTCATCGTAAATCCGTTCCAGATGCAGTCGATCGAACCGGAATTCAATTCCATGTCCTTGGAATCCCAGTCGATCGGCTGTTTTACCAGTTCCCATCCGTTTCTGTCGCACACTTCTTTTGCCAGATCCAGATCAAATCCGACATATTCTCCATTATCATCCATATATCCGTAAGGCGGATACTCCGCATCAAATCCGACGATCAGCTGTGTACGGTCTGCTTCGTCCGAAGCATCTCCTGCTTCCGTTCCCTCTGTATCCACACCGGCATCTGCCGCACTGCCATCCGCTGTCTTACCGTCTGCTGTGGCTGTTTTACTGCTTCCGCATCCGGCTGCCGCTACACAGGTCAATGCCAGAAAAAGTGCCAGAAATCTCATTCTTTTTTTCATAGTAGTATCCTCCGCGATTTATGTATTTTTCGAAATTATCACTTTACCATACTACCATGATGAAACAACAATGTAAACATTTTAAATTACTTTTTTCTGAAGCCATTTACCACTTAAGAACCTGCCTGTAAAAATAATTCCGCGCAGTGTCCAGTCCGCAAACATACCGATCCAGACTGCCATCGGTCCAAATCCCCAGACACGGCTCAGATAAATACAGAGCGCCACACGCATGCACCACATGGTGAGCATCGAAAGGATCATGGAAAACTTCACATCGCCCGCCGCGCGCATACCATACGCCGGGATAAACGAAAGCACCCAGACGATCGGTTTTACGATCGTGATCGCAACCACCATGCGGAAACACATATCCGCGCTCGCAGTTTCCATATGCGCAATCCATACGACCGGCTTGGTGATCGCAAGTACAAACAGGCAGGAAATGATGATCGCCACCTCCGCGATCGCTGTGAGCTTTACAATGTAATACTTTGCTTCTTCTTTTCTTCCTGCGCCGATACACTGTCCGACGACCGTCATAAGCCCGATCCCGATTCCGATCCCGGCGATCCCGTTTAACATCTCCAAAATATTGGTCATCGCCTGTGCCGCGATCGCAACGGTTCCCATCGCGGAAACCGTTGACTGGATCGCCAGCTTACCGAACTGGAACATTCCATTTTCAATGCCGGACGGAACACCGATCGCGAGGATCTTCTTGATCAGCGGCATATCCGGGCGGATCGTAAAATAATTCCGCAGCACGATCTGCTGTCTGTCCCTTCGCAGCGCATAAAATACCACGCACATGCTGAACACACGGGATAAGAGCGTAGAGACCGCCGCTCCCGCCACACCGGCGTGGAATCCAAAGATCAGGATCGCGTTTCCCGCAATATTTAACACATTTGAGATTACAGACACCGTCATCGGGAATCTGGAATTTCCGCCCGCCCGGAAGAATGCCGATCCCACATCAAACAGCGCCAGAAACGGATACGATATCACTGTGATCAGAAAATAGATCTGTGAATCTGCCATAACCTCCGCCGTCACTTTTCCAAAAATAAAGGAAAGCAATGGTTTGCGGAAGATCAGACACGGGATCATCACACCGACCGAGATCGCGAATACCGCAAGAAACACCTGCTTCGCCGCGCGGTTTGCCCCTTTTAGGTCTTCTCTTCCGATATACTGGGAGCAGATGATCGCCGCTCCTGTGGTCAGTGCCGCAAAGATCTGTATCACCAGGTTGTTGATGGAATCCACCAGTGAGATGGCTGAAATCGCCGCGCTTCCCACGTTGCTCACCATCATGGTATCCGCCATACCCATAAAGGAATTTAAAAGCTGCTCCAGAACAATCGGTAACAGCAAAACAAAAAGATCATGATTGGAGAACAGCAGGTTCTCCTTCTTTACTATCGTTCGATCATAAAGTTTCCACATTACAACAACTCTTCTTCCTCATCCATATTCGGATCGGTGATCGTCCGTTTCGGAACGGTGCGCACACTGATCCCGTTGACCTCCACATGATCATCCACCGCAATGACCAGACACTGTCTGCCATCGATCAGTTTGGTTTCGATCAGATCCGTGCGCTCCGGATTGACTTTGATCACAATGTCCGGTGTCTCAATGTCAAAACGCTTGGTATTTGTAATATTCGTCGCGAGCAGCTCCGTCTTATCTCCCGCTTTCTCGGCAAATACCTGCTCAAATGTTTCCATATTTTTTTCCGGGACTCCACTGTTTTCCAGCAGTTTTTTTACTTCCGCCTTAGAAAGGGTGAGCGGTTCCGGGTTGTCTTTGTTTTCCTCGATCATCTCGCTTAAATTTTCGTGGATGCTCTTTACGACCTCGTAGTCGCCATCCTCCTCCAGCGTTTCCGACAGGATGCTCTGGAACGTTTCTTTCTGTGTCGCCGGAGTGAGCGGCATCACGCTGCCGAGTACCATCTCGATCAGACCAGGCTGCTCGATCTCCGGGTTCTTTGCATATGTAAGCACACTGTGTATATCGGAAGAGCGGTCATTAAACGCCGGGAAAAGGAATCCGTTGACCGGCTGTTCCACCACCCAGTCACGCACCCGGTCCGCAATACTGTTTGTAACCGCATTATAGGAAAGCCCTGCCTTCGACATCTTGACCGGACAGATACTGCACATGATATGCGCATACACTTCGTCCGATGCGTCAAACATCTCATCACCGGCGGTTGATTTCCCCGGAATATCATAAACGGAATGAATTAAGATAATGTAATAATTTTCTCCGTAGTCATAATTTTCGATGATCTTTTCATAAAACTCCTGCACCAGCGCATCATCTTCCAGCCTGGTATCCCGCAGCTTTAAAAGGAATTCCTGTGTTCCACCCGCTTCTTCCTGCTCAAGCGGGAACTCCATGCCCACCAGATTTTTGCCGAGTGTTCCGGAAAGTGTGTGGCGGAAGATCTCAAAATATTTAAATTCTTCCTCCTCCGGAAGCGACAAAAACGCGTCCTTTGATTCAAGTATGATATTTTTCTCATGATCCACATAACAGCCACAGATGCGCGTGATCGCGCAGTTATCCGGTGTAAACTGTTTTCTGATCTCCAAGACTTCTTTTTTGTTCATTGTTCCAAACCTTCTTTATTTCTTTTTCTATTCCGCAAAAAGTCACGCATCTGCATGCTCCGCTAATTTTTCCCGCAGCATGCGGATCTCCGCGGCATGTCCCGCGTCATCAAACGGCGTCTCTAAATAAAACGGAAGCCCCTTTAATGCCGGATGCTCCAATACCCGAAGCAGCGCAGGAAATCCGATCTCACCCGCACCGAGTGCCGCATGACGGTCTTTGTTTGAGCCAAACGGCATCATGCTGTCATTCAGATGCACTGCACGAAGGAGCGAAAGCCCGAGCACCCGGTCAAACTCCGAAAGCACCTCATCCAAATGTTCTACAATGTCGTATCCCGCCGCAAATACATGGCAGGTGTCCAGGCAGATCCCGATCTTCTCCGGATGCGCGCATCCCTTGCGGATCTCTTTTAATTCCTCAAAACGGGAACCGATCTCCGTTCCTTTTCCTGACATCGTCTCAAGGAGCACCATGATATGCTCCTCTCCGGTAAGTGCCTGATCCAGACCGGCAATGATATTTTTGATCCCTGCCTGAACGCCGATCCCGGTATGACTGCCCGGATGGAACACGATATTTTCAATCCCGAGCGCATCCATACGCGCCACGTCCTCGCGGATCACCGTGTTGGCAAATTCATAGACTTCTTCTTTCGCACTCGCCAGATTCATGGTATACGGCGCATGCGCAAGAACCGTTTTCATGCTGTTTTCCTCACGGATCTTCTGAAAACGCAAAATCTCCTCTTTTGTATAATCTTTATAACTCGATCCCCTCGGATTGCGGCTGAATATCTGCATGGTATCCGCTCCCATTCCTGCCGCGTTTTCGGCTGCTTTATCCAGCCCTTTCGCGATTGACATATGCGTTCCGATCGTTTGCATTTCTCTCCTCCGTTTCCGGTTTCATCCTTCAGATGTAACTTTTATTCTAACATATTTTTTCCCGGTTTACTACAAAAAAACCGCCTTTGCGATCGTTATGATCCACAAAAGCGGTTTCCTGCTGTGATATGATTTATTTCATGCGAAATGCACGGTCTGTCAGTTCTTATTAAACTGCTGCAAGCTGTTTTCCAAGGCTCTCGCACTCTGCGATCGCACCGTCATCCGGTGTTTCCTGGCAGATCAGGCCTTCTCCATTTACAACCTTTGCGCCTGCTGCGTTCATGCGGTCAACCCAGTCTCTCATCCACTGTCCGTCTCCCCATCCGTAAGAACCGAACAATGCGATCGTCTTTCCTGCCGCAAAGCCTTCTACTTCAGAAACGAACGGATCCATCTCTGCCTCTTCCAAGACTTCCGCACCCATAGCCGGGCATCCCAAAGCGAATACGGTTTCTTTTTTCAGATCGTCCAGAGAAACGCTGGAAACATCAACGACTTCCGCTTCTTTTCCGGCTGCCTTGATCCCGTTTCCGATCGCTTCTGCCATCGCCTGTGTATTTCCTGTCTGTGACCAATAAACTACGCTGATTTTACTCATTCTTTTTTCCTCCTAAACTGCTGCCTGTTTCGGCTCATTTTCGTCCTTATAAATATCCAGAATATCCTGAATGCCCACCCCATAGGAAAGCAGCTGAATCACAGTCTCCTTGGCATTCTCGAACTTTTGGAACAGCCTTCTTTTTTCTTCCACATCCGCATATACCTTCCAGTAACCGGAATACAGAAAATTCTTTCCCTCATTTTCCACGAAGCCTTTCACATCCTCAGCCGGATAACCCAGCAAAAGCCCCATCTCATGTGGGAAACGGCCGCCTGCGCTCATATAATGCGCATAACGTTTCTGAAACGTGCTTAAAATATTACCCAGTGAAAGCTCTGCATATCCCGCTTCTGCAAGCATGGACTCAACTTCCTGCTGTTTTAAATATGCCTCTAACGGGTTTTTGCGGAACAAAAGGAAAGTCACCTTCTCTCCGGTTCGAAGCAGCCGAAAGAAAGAAATTCCGGATCTTCGCAGGATGACCCGTACCAGTGCTTCATCTTCAGCGGAAATGATCAAAAGATTGGATACTTTTAACCCGCTGATCAACGGTGCGCACTGAAGGGCGATCTGTGTCTCGATACTCTTTAAGTCCATTCCCTGAACAAGTTCAAATACCTCCTGGCTCATGCTACCTCCTTTGAGTTAGTCTTGCTTAACTCAAATTTATAGTAGCTAATTATTTGGGAATAGTCAACTCTTTTCTTTTATATTATCAGCGTTTTTTTCTCAACTATTCTGTGAGCTCTTTGATATCCCAGTAATCATTCTGTCTGAGTGCCGGTTCGTCCGCGCGCCAGGTGATGAGCTCCCTCCTGTTTTTCCCGTCAAAGACGAGCAGAAAGCCCTTGGTATAGGTGCTGTTCTCTCCTGCGTTTTCACGGATCACAAGCGAAATATTTTCCGCGGCCAGCATCTCCACCAGATCCGCCAGTCCGTTTCCGGTGCCGCCTGTGGTCACGCCCCGCGTTCCAAACCGCTCAAGCACTTCAAGCGGCAGATTCGCCCCGTTATCAAAAATATCGATCTCGACGGTCTCATTCTTTTTTCCTACAATGACCAGTATCTTTCCGTCCGTTCTCCCGTCACGCGTGATCGCACGGATCGCGTTTCGCAGCAGATCTCCCACCACATTATGCACCATGAGCTGTGCGATCCCCATTTCATGGATCTGCTTTGCAATCGGTTCCGAAGCAAACACATCCATCACGATTCCCTTTTTGTTACATTCCAGAATATAATGCTGTAACTGGGCATCCAGCAATTTTATTCCCGTTGTTCCCAATAATTTGTAATTCATACTGTCCTTTCTTCCCGCAATCATCTGCTCGGAATAAATCTGATTGAACTCCTCCACCAGCTGTGGATCCAAAAGTCCTTCGTTTTCGTTGACCACTGAGATCAAAAGCGGCATCAGTTCCTTTGTTTTATGCAGACTGGTGTTCATTCTTCGGTTATCCTGCTCTACTTTCAGTTTGCCTGCGGCAAGACGGTAATGATCCAGAAGCCAGAGGATGCCGATGATGATGGAAAAGATAAATAAATTTCCGATTATCACACTAAAATTATGCCTATTGCTATCCAATAAATGCAGTCCTGTCTGTTCCAGAATCACTAAAAACACACCAATAATCGCTGACAATATCCTAACACTTTTATTTTTGTACATTTTATATAATGGTATTCGTTGACGCCATACGGTAAAGCATATACAGATTAGCAGTTTTACAATCAACATAATGATGTCCCGCATATCTGGTGTAATAACATTTCGTTCCAAATACCAGATACCCGCAAGTGGGACAGCTAATATTGCAGATATTCCTACATTTATTGTAATTGTTGATAGTACCATAGTGAATAAATAGGTATAACTTTTTCTATCTTTAAGAAAAATGCATAGATAACTAAACATCCAAACAATACTTATACAAACACTCATCTGTTCTCGCATTTTAACATTTTGCATAGCAAAGGCAACCATCCAGAATAACAAAAGCAGCAAAAATTTCTGATAGATTTTTCCCTTACAGTTTCCCTTTTCTATCGCTTTTAAAATGGTAAGATATAATAATAATTCAATTCCTATATATATGAAATAATAAAACATATTCTCTATGCACTCCTTTACTATTCCATATTATAACAAAAAAAAGAAGCATGGCAATTTTTTCTGCCATGCTTACCTTTTCTATGGATAAAATCTAAACCACTGCCAAAATGCTTCCCAAAATGCCATGTTTCCTGCCGCCTCCTTTGTTTTTGATAACCAAAAACTATCAAAATCAGGAGGCGGAAACTGTCGGTCAATCCCGCGGTTTTCTACGATTTCCGTCGATTTTTTACGACCGGATTTTTCCTTTTCCTTGCTGTTCCTCTTATGCGTCTTTTGATTTTTGTCGAAAAATATTGTATGACTTTTTCATCCCATCCCGGTCAATGGGACGAACACATCGCTGGAAAGTCTCTGCATTTGTCCGAATTTTATAGTATAATGACTGACAGGTGTCATTTCATTTTGACAATCGCACAGAAAGGAGACAATTCATGAATTACAAAAAAGCCATCGGCGGCTCAGTCGCAGCCATCATAACATTAGTAATATCTCAAATATCTGCTCAATTACTTGCCACCGCATTTGTCCTGCTAAAAGTTCCAGCCGGTATCTGCAATATCATTGCAGGGATCCTATACCTTGGAATAACTTTTATGCTATTAAAAATACTGGTCGAAAAAATGTTCCAGTTAAAACTATCCGATTTTGGAATTCCTAGATTTTTTATAAAAGGTAAATGGTTTCTTACTGCTCTGCTATTACCGATCGTAATAAAAGGATGTTATCTTTTGTTTATTCCGGGAGAATATGTTTCATCAGAAATGAATAAAGAACAGGTTTTCCAAACACTGAGCGCAGGTATCTTTTTTACCGGAATAGCCGCAGGCTTTGTGGAGGAAATGGTATTTCGGGGCATCATTCTTCATTTTATTGAAAAAGCATGGAATAGAAATGTGGCGATCATCGTCCCCTCGGTACTGTTTGGATTTGTCCATATCTTAGGAATGGACTTTTCTGTTTTGAACTGTCTGCTGGTGATTTTAGCAGGAACTACGGTGGGTATTATGTTTTCTATGATCGCAATCGAAAGCAATTCTGTCTGGAACAGTGGAATTGTTCATGCGATCTGGAATATCGTTATCATAGGTGGAGGGTTGTCCGTTGGTGAAAAGGCTGATGCCGCTTCTATCATGACCTATGTATTGAACACCAAGTCATTTGCTATTACAGGAGGGGCGTTTGGAATGGAATCCTCCGTGATCGCTTTGACGGGATATCTCATTGTTACAATGATTGCTTTTCTAATGATGCGGAAAGCGCATGAAAAGACAGATCACGAATAATCAAATTTCGAAGATGAGAAAGACTTATGGAAAAAACGAAAAATTTCAAGACAGAATATCAGGCTTTTTTACAGCAGTACCCTTACCGGACCATCGAGGTCGACGGCACAAGGATCCGGTATCAGTACGGCGAAAAAGAGGGCGCACCCGTCCTTTTATTCTTTCACGGACTGGAAATGCAGGAAACATGGATGCCCTATGCGCTGCATTTTGGCCAAAACTACCGGTTTCTGATCTATGAATATCCACTCCACATCACCAACGTGGATGAGCAGATGGCATTTACCTTCGCCTTATTAAAAGCGCTTGCGATCAGACAGGTGATCCTGGTCGGATGCAGCGATGGCGGAGTCCACGCACAGATCTTTGCAAAAAACTATCCCGAGGTCGTAACGAAAATGATCCTGATCACAACGCTGACTCTGGATTCCGATTATCTCCGCCATATCAAAAAAGCATGGTTCGTCACACCACTTCTTTTACTTTTTCTCAAGCTGATTCCGGCAAAAACGGAAATGAACCTTCTGCTGAAAAAATGCCAGGGCTTTTTAACCTGCGAATCACCGGAAGGTCAGGCATACGGCAGAACGTTTTATGAGACAGTGACTTCTGACCTGTGCTATAAGCAGCGTTATATCCACAGTGTGAAGTGTGTCTCCCTGTTGAAAGACTATCCGGTATTTGATCCGGCGGATTTTGCGTATCTGCATGGAAAGATCCAGGTTCTTATCCCGGAAAATGATATTTTCAAAAAAGAAGACCAGGCACGGCTGTCCGCTCTGTTTGAGAAGCTGGATGCCGAGATTCTGCGTGCGCCCGGAGGACATATGGGCTTTGTCGTTCAGGCAGAAGATTATATGGAAAAAATAGAGAAGTTTCTGGCGCGCCAATAGAATTTTGACATTATGATATGGTATGACTTGTATCAGATTTGAACTCGTAAATGAAGAAGGATGGATGACATGGAAATATATGAAGTTGAAACAAGAACAGCGCCGCTTTTGACAAGCCTTTTAGACATCTGATCGTCGCAAAAAATGACCGGGGTGAACCGGTCGCTTTTATGGGAACGGATCTCGATGAACAGGGAGATCCGTATCCGCTTTTGTATATGAAGCTTATGTGAATTATTCCGCTTATACACAAACAGCAGTGTATCCTTATTCGAAAAGATACACTGCTGCATTTTTTTGTTCTTATTTTTATTTCAGTTCAAAACGCTCAACCATGTTTGAGACAAACTCGGCGTTCGTCGGACGTCCGATCTCCTCACTCCAGGTAAACGGATAATACCGCACCAGATTTGCCAGATTCGCATCCCGCCAGGCATGTTCGATCGCGTCACGGATGCTCTTTTCCACACCACCGATGGACACACCGTTTTGTTCCGCCACGACCGGATAAATGTCATTGGTGATCTGTAATTTCCGGTGTTCCTTATTTTCCAGTCCCATACAGATCGCGTCTGCCAGAAAATAAGTTCCTCTTTTCTGCGCCGTAAATCCCATTTTTTCCAGTTCCCGGCGTATGTACACGCGCTGATATTCCCTTTCCTTTTCCAGGCTGTACTCTGCGGCAAGCACCTGTGTCTGATCCGCCGTCTTATTCTGATAGTACGGAAATGTCATCTGGATGATCTCCAGCACATTTTCCGGCGAATACGCGCCATTATGTTTCTGATATACAAAATCCGAACCCAGTTCGCGCACGCAGCTCAAAACGGATTCCGAGCTCGTATTCGTGACGGTGATGATCTCCGGAAGCCTTTCTAACTTCGCCCGCATTTCCTCCAGCAGGTGCATGCCATCGCCCTCGTCCAGTTCCAGATCCAAAAGCATCACATCCACATTAAGGGAAAGAAGCATCTGCATTGCCTCTTTCTGGCTGCCGGTTTTTCCTACCAGCGAAAATGCCGCGTTATTCCGTATTGCCACCTGAAAAGACCGGCAAACCATTTCATCGTCCTCTACCATTAAAATCTTTATCATTCCTGTTTCATTTCTCTTTCTTACATACTCCTTAATCCCCGTATACTATAAACATTGTACGCAAGAAGCATATGCCCTTCTCTATGCTTTTTGCGTATTTTTCCGGTTTCCATGCATATACGGCACCGGCTTACTTTCCAATGTCTTCCACCGTTCCGATGAACACCGGCAGATTTGTATCATCTTCCACGATCGCATAGACAAACGGGCGATCCAGATACACTTCCTTCGGTTCTTCGTCCGGATCCTGTGGTGCCGCGGATTCTGTCATGATCTCTACCACGGTCGCCGCCCCTGCTTTGGTTCCGCGCGCGTCCACACAGATATGCGTTTTATGCAGCACTCTGCCGATCCATACCGGAACGTCCGACTCCTCAAAGATCCTCGGAAATTCCGCCTGATCTTTGTCAAACGCGAGCGGCATGCCAAGTGCCTTTAATGTGTCGGAAAGCTCGAATCCGGTATCACTCTCGAACGCCGGAAGCATCGTATAGACGGTTTCTTCCTGTGCTTCCTCCATCAGTTTCAGGAACGTTGCTCCGTCCAGTTGATTTACATAATCATTGATTTCAATTCCCTCATTTGGCAGGAGCGCCACAAAGGAATAGCCTTCTTTGTATGCTTTCCGGAATCCGGTTTCCTTTTCCCCGCACAGGTACTCCCTCTCTGTCGCTTCCATCAGATCGACGTTCTTTTTGGTTCCGTCCGCGCAGGTAAATTCCTGGTCTTTTAAGATATCGCTTTCCTCATATTCGTTTTCCCATTCCGCATCAAAAGACGAAGCATTGATCAGATACATATCAGCGCCTTCCGGTATCTCATCAAGTATTTTTTTCACATTTCCATCGGTCTTTTTTTCTACCCACTGATTGATGGCATCTACCGTATCGTTTCCAAAAGAAGCCTCAATAATATCCGCGTCAAGATCCGCTCCGTTGTTCTCTAAAAAAACCTGTTTTGGCGTTCTGTCCGCTGCTTCGCGAAACCAGATCGAATTGGCTCCGATGTAAGACGCGTCCTTCTCATCCGGAAGTCCGTCGGTAAAGCGCATCAGATCCGTGCGCCCCTCCTCGCCGGACATTCCGCCATATAAGACCTGTTCCATCTGCTTTCCGGTATCGCCGTCCGCGCCGTATCTGCTCATCTCAAGCGCTGTCATGACGGAAAGCGGTGACACCATCGTATTCCTTCCCTCCGCGTCCGCCATTGCCCGGCTCTCTCTTAACAGGTTTACGGAGAAATCCGCATATGCCGCGCGAAACGCGTCTGAGACCTCTCCTTTCGCTACGGTCTTCTCCTTTTGATACTGCACGGAAAGGTTCTGCGTCTCCCCGCTTTTTTTGCTTTCCCCATGATTATCATCTTCCTGCTTTGTCACAGCGCATCCGGTCAGACATGCCGCAAGGCACATACCTACCGCCACAGCTCCAAAAATCTCTTTTTTTCTCTTTTCCTTTTTCATAACTTTTACCTCGTGCCATAAAAAAACAGGCCTATTGCACTTTGTCTCTGTTACCTAAATTATAGCGTAACACAAGCACTTTCGCAATAAGCCTGTCCTGTTTTCAATTAGTCTGTCAGCAGATTCTGCATGCTCTTTAAGCCGATCAGAAGTGTTGATGCATTATGAAGCAGCGCTGAAGTCGCCGGCTGTAAAATACCGCCCACGCCAAGCACGATAAGACCCGTATTGAATCCCACGATCGTACGGTAATTCTTATGGATCCGTTTCATAAGGCTGTCACTGAGAAGCTTTAACGTCACGATCTGATACAGATTGTCCGCGCCAATGGTAATGTCCGCGATCTCTTTTGCGATCTCCGCGCCATCACGGATGGCGATTCCTACGTTTGCCGCAGAAAGTGCCGGAGAATCGTTGATTCCGTCACCGATCATAATGACTTTTCTTCCCTTTTCTTTTTCCTTTTCCACATAGCCGGCTTTATCCTCCGGAAGGACTTCGGAATAATATTCATCCACGCCTACCCGCTTTGCGATCGTGCGCGCGGTACGCTCACTGTCTCCGGTCATCATAACTACTTTGGAGATTCCGGCTTTCTTTAAGGAATTGACCACTGCCTCTGCCTCTTCTCTGAGCGGATCTTCGACACAGATGACTGCCGCAAGTTCCCCTTCGATCGCAAGATACAGATGGGAGTATTCTTTTGGAAGCTCGTCAAACTGTTTTTGCATTCCCTCCGGGATCCGGCAGTTTTCATCTTCAAAGACAAAGTGGTGGCTTCCGATAATTGCGCGTTTTCCGTTGATCGAAGTGGAAATTCCATGCGCGACAATATATTCTACCTTTGTATGCATCTCTTCATGCGCAAGGTTTCTCTGTTCCGCCGCGTCCACAACCGCTTTTGCCATGGAGTGCGGGAAATGCTCTTCCAGACACGCCGCGATACGGAGCAGTTCATCCGTGGACTGTCCGTTGAACGATACCACCTTCGCAACGGTCGGCTCAGCCTTTGTGAGCGTACCTGTCTTGTCAAAGACAATGGTATCCGCTTCCGCGATCGCTTCCAGATATTTTCCGCCTTTTACCGTAATATTGTAAAGGCTCGCCTCACGGATCGCGGAAAGTACCGAGATCGGCATCGCGAGTTTTAACGCACAGGAGAAGTCAACCATCAGAACCGAAAGCGCCTTAGTCACATTTCTGGTAAACAGATATACGAGACCGGTACCCGCAAGCGTGTACGGCACAAGGCGGTCTGCAAGATGCTCCGCTCTGCCTTCAGATGCGGATTTTAATTTTTCGGATTCTTCGATCATGGTAACGATCTTCTCGAAGCGGCTGGAACCACCGACTTCTTTTACTCTGACCGTCACTTCTCCTTCCTCTACAACGGTTCCCGCATATACGGAACTCTCTACGGTCTTCCGCACCGGAACGGATTCTCCGGTCAGGGATGCCTGATTGATCATTGCCTCACCGTCTGTTACGAGGCCGTCAAACGGAATGACATTTCCCATATGTACAATGACCTGGTCCCCTTCTTTGATGTCGGATACCGGAACCAGGATCTCCTGATCTTCGGTCTTTAACCAGACTTTGCTTACATTTAAGGACATGGTTCTTGCCAGGTCGTCTACCGACTTTTTGTGTGTCCACTCGCCAAGCAGTTCTCCGATGCCAAGTAAGAACATTACGGATCCCGCGGTATTAAAATCTCCGCGCAGCATGGATATACTGATCGCTGTCGCGTCTAAGACCGGTACCTCGATCTTTTGCGCCGCAAGTGTCTGTAATCCTTCTTTGATATATTTTATGGATGTAAGTCCTGTATAGCATACCCGGAGCGGATATGGCAGAAGGAATTTTCTCGCGTAATGGAAAAGTACCTTATAGACCAGCTTGTCCTGATACTCCTGGTTTACTTTTCTTCCTGAATTTTCGATCAGACCTTCCGGCATCTCCACATCTTCATAGTGGAATTTTCTGAGCCGGTCTATGATCGCTTCTCTGTCACCGACATAGCAGATGATCGCGTCGCCGGTGCGTTCCCTTACCTGCACGGATGTCACATATTTGAAACTGTGCAGATAATACAACAGCGTGTCTGCCTGCGCAAAGGTCATTCGCTTCTGCGCCATATGTACACGCATACGTCCCTTGATCTCATGCTTGATTTGAAATTTCAAATTGATTCACTCCTTAGAAAAACACCTGCAGGATCCTGCAGGCGTTCTTTATTTTTTCAGATCAGTCACTTATCTTATTCTTCTGTTGTGTCCGCTTCTGCTTCTTCTTCCACGTCCTCAACTACTTCTGCTTCTGCGGCTGCTGCACGTTCTTCATTCTGCTGTTTTGCTTCTGCGTAGATATCTCCCGCATTCTCCTGAACGGTAGCTGCTGTCTTCATCACGCAGTCCTTTGCTCTTAAAAATGCTGCGGTGCATCCGGTATAAACCTTCTTTGCGTCATCACTGGAGAGTGCTTTGATACCTGCGGTACCAAACAGAACTCCTGCCGCAAAAATACCTGTCTTCGCCCAATTAATCTTTTCAAAACACTTTAACATTACTTTTACCTCCGTAATTTTTCTACATTTTTTACCATATATATTAATTCGCCTGGTTTACATTTTCAAGATTATTTTCGTTAATGATATTTTTTATCATTTCCAAGTTCCTTAATATATATTTTCCTATAACAGGATCATACATTGTTCCGAGATTTTTTTCAATTTCTTTGTAGCAATATTCGAGATCGTGCGCAATCAATATCTCCGTAATAAAAATTGTCTTTCATTTTCTGTCTGCCTCCATATTTCCTACCCCAATGCCACATCGAGCATCATCATGACCGTGAATCCTGCCGCGAAAAGAAGTGTTCCCACATTGGAGTGCGCCCCTTCGGACATCTCCGGGATCAGTTCTTCCACCACCACATAGATCATGGCTCCCGCCGCGAAGCTTAACAAATACGGCAGTACCGGAACGATAAAACCTGCCGCCGCCACGGTAAGGAGCGCGCCGATCGGTTCCACGATACCGGAAAGTACACCACAGATGAACGCCTTCCCCTTGCTCATCCCTTCTGACCGGAGCGGCATCGATATGATCGCTCCCTCCGGAAGATTCTGGATCGCGATTCCAAGCGCGAGCGCAAACGCTCCCATCGCCGTGATATCTCCATTCCCCATGCGATATCCGGCGTATACCACACCAACTGCCATTCCTTCCGGAATGTTGTGAAGCGTCACCGCGAACACCAGCATAGTCGTCCGCTTCAGCTGTGTATGCGGTCCTTCCGCGGTCTCTGCTCCCATGTGCAGATGCGGTATGATATGATCCAGAAAAAGTAAAAATAAAATACCAAGCCAGAATCCGACTGCCGCAGGGAGAAACGCGAGTTTCCCAAGCTCTGCCGACTGATTCATCGCCGGTATCAAAAGACTCCAGATGGATGCTGCTACCATGACTCCCGCCGCGAAACCGGTGAGTGCCTTCTGTACAATGCGGTTCATGCTGTTTCTTCTCATAACAAACACGCATGCCGCACCAAGTGATGTTCCCGCAAACGGGATCAGGATCCCGCTTAATATATCAGTTGTCATAATCCATCCTCCTCTCTGTTAGTTGCATCTAACTTCATCCTGTGTTATTGTACTATACTTTTGCGAAAAAAAACAGTATGCGCGCAGAATTTTTTTCTGCACACATACTGCTCTTACACTGACATACCTATGGTAAGCCACACGCGGTCTTATTCAAAAGAAACACTTAACGGATCGGTGTCAAAGACTGTATTATAGTTTGCCGTATCAAATACATGGAAACTGATCTCCATCGTATCGATCTTTGTAATATCGTTTTCCTCTAAATCGGATTCCATGAATGTGATCGTATCATAGGCTTTCTTTCCTGCCGTCACATCGCACGAAAAATATGGTTCTACCATAAATCCGTTCAGGGATGTGTTTGCCGCCTGCACGGTCACGCCCTGATCGGTATTGTTTTCTACATAAATATAGATATCCGCGCCCCAGAAGCTGGTCGTGCTGTCCACTTCCTTGACCGTGATCTTCACGCCGTCCTGATCGACCAGCATCACGCCGCTGTCATCCACCGCCTGTTCTTCCGTTCCGTCCAGAGAAGTTGCCACACGGATCGTATCGCTGTCAAAAATTGTATCGTAAGTATCCGTATCAAATACATGGAACGTAAATTCCACATTCTGGATCTGCTTGATCCCTGCCTGATCTAAATCACTGCTGAGCAATGTGATCCCATCATTTGCGGTTTTTCCCGCAGCCGCATCGCAGGAAAAAACACTCTGCGTCATGATCCCGTTGACGGAAACTCCGTTTGCCTGTACCGTCACATTCTGTGCGGAACCATTTTCAATGCAAACCTTCAACTCCGGTCCGAACAGACCTTTTAAATCCAGTGACTTTAAGGTAACTTTGATCCCATTTTGATCCATGAGCGTCTGTTCATCTACCGTTGCCTCATCACTTTTGCCTGTTTCTTTCGCTCCGGTGTCCGACTCCTCTTTCGCTTTTCCGGCCGGCTGATCTGCCTCCGTGTCATCTGCCACCGCTTTCTGGTTTTCGCTCTCCTTGGAATCTCCGCCACAGGAGCCTGCTCCGATTCCGATCACCAGAACGATGAGCACCCAGAACCACCATCTTTTAAATATTGACTTTTTCTTTTTTTCCATAAACTCGTCCTTTCTCTTTTGGTTTTTCCTCTCGTATTATACCATTGCTCTTTCGCCGCCGCAACTATTAGTTGTTTTTATAGAACTATTAGTTAGTTAATATTTCCGGCGCATATGGTTATAATAAAACCATCAAAAACAGCGCAGGCGCAGGAGAAAACATGGAACAACATACTTTAGGACAACGCATCCGCAGGGAGCGGCAGAATTTACATCTTACCCAGGAACAGTTAGCAGAGAAACTGAATGTTTCTTCTGCTTATATCGGGTTTGTGGAACGCGGGGAACGGAACCTCACGTTAAACAAGCTCTCCCTTTTGGCAGATATCCTCGGTGTATCCATCGACTACCTGCTTTCCGATGATATCGGTTCCTCTCCCTCCGCCAATGAGAAACAGATGCTCTCCCTCTTTGCTTCTGCTTCCAGGGAAGATCAGGAACTGATCTTAGACCTTACGCGGACCGTTCTTCGCAGATCCGGGAAAAAGCAATGATCCGGCAACAAAAAAGTTCGTACACCATTATGATATACGAACTTTTTTCTTTTTCGGTATGCTGCCGGCATACTTTTTGGATCAGGATGTCCGGGGCAGTCCAAGCAGGACATAGCGGACATAATTTTCCAGAAGAACGCCATAGTAAAACGCCATGACACTGCCAATAACACGGATTGCAACGGTAACCTCCTTTGGCATCTTACAAAACGGCCAGATCCTTCTGTCCCATCTGCCGAAATTAGTAGCCAGAAGAAACGGAATCCATACATAAATAAACACCGCGATCCCGTCAAGCAGCCATGCCACCGGATTCATTCCACAGCGGGAAAGCGGCTCCACCGTAAGGATCCCCATGCACACATAGCCGATGACCGCTGTGATCTTGCGCCACAGGATATTGCTGCGGAATCCCGGCAGAACCGATGCGTCTTTTTCCCACTGCTTTGGTATCACATGCTCACGACCGATCTCCCGCAGGATCTCTGTTGTGCTTTCGTAGCGCTGCTTCGGATCGATCCTGGTACACTTTTCCACGATCTGTCCAAGTACCGGGTTATCTGTCAGCTCTTCATTCGGCATCTTCCCGGTCAGCATCTTATTCAGTAAAATCCCGAGCGCATAGATATCCGCTCTGCCGTCTGTCTGTAAAAATCCAAACTGTTCCGGCGAAGCGTAACCCACCGTACCGAGAATGTAAGTATCCTGTTTTCCCTCACTGTTGCGGTTTCTTGCAATTCCAAAATCTATGATCTTTATCACATGATCGGAGGAAACCAGGATATTCGCCGGTGTGAGATCCCTGTGTACCACACCTTTTTCGTGGAGCACACCGACTCCTTTTAAGATCTGCTCAAAATATTCAAGCACTTTCTCTAGCGGAAGACTTCCGTTTCTGGCAAGCACCTGTTCTAACGTTTCCCCGCTGATATATTCCTCCACAATGATGCAGCCCTCGATCAGCGGACAAATCTCATAGATATGAGGCAGGTGTGGACAGTCCACATCCTTCAGTCTTTCATAGACCCGCGCCGCTGACCAGGATACCTGCTTTTTTATGACGATCTTTCCGGTCTGCACATTCCGCGCCAGAAATGTTTTTCCCAGTCTACCGCCTCCAAGCTCTGTCAGATTCTGGTAAACATTTTCCACATACTGCGCATACAGATTCTGTTGTTCTTCCATGATTTCCCTTGCTTTTTACTCCCTTTTTTTCTATACTCCATTATAAACGAACCCCGATAAAATACAACTATGGAAAGAAAGTTGAATGTCCTATGAAAAAATCAACCGAAGAACTTTTAAAAACATTAAAACACGCACCGGATTATGATTCCTATCTGAAAAATGAACAGGAAAATTTCACCGTGTGTCCGCTCAGTGATTATTTATCCGCGCTCTGCGCAAAGAAAAACACAGCGCCCGCACAATGTATCAGCCGCTCCGGGCTGGATCGTACCTATGCGTACCAGATTTTTTCCGGTCACAAAAATCCCACCCGCGACAAAGTGCTTGCCCTGTGTTTTGGTTTTCTTCTGTCTCTCGATGAGACACAGACTCTTTTAAAATGTACGGGATACGGCCCGCTCTACCCAAGAGATCCCAAAGACAGCCTCATTATTTTTGCCCTGCAGCGGAATTACTCCATTGCCGACGTAAATGAACTGCTCTTTGAAAAAGGCTTTTCCCTTTTACATTAATTTTCCTCGATGTGATCGCAGCCCTGGGCTATGATCGTCCGCACATGATCATCCGCGAGAGAATAGAAAATAGATTTTCCCTCCCTGCGGCTCTTCACCAGCTTGTTCTGTTTTAAGATCTTAAGCTGATGCGAGATGGCAGACTGCGTCATCTGCAGCACCTGCGCCAGATCACACACGCACACCTCCGCTTCAAACAAAACAAATAAGATCCGGATCCGTGTAGAATCTCCAAATACTTTAAAAAGCTCTGCGAGATCGTATAACTCTGTTTCCTCCGGCATCGTCTCATTTACAATTTTAAGCAGATTTTCATGCACTTCCACCGCATCACAACACTCTACTTCTTTTTCTGCCATTTTATCACCCGCTTTTTCTTTCTTATGAAAAATCAGATCCTGTACCGGTCCGGCACAGGATCTTTCATTCGCCGCTTTTCAGTCTAACACACTTACAGCTTTTTTACAAATAATACCCGGATCGCGTTTAATACCGCGAGCACCATAACTCCTACGTCCGCGAAGATCGCAAGCCACATATTGGCGATACCGAGTGCTCCGAGGATCAGGCACAAGACCTTGATACCGATCGCGAAATAAATATTTTCGTATACGATACGCATACATTTTCTTGCGATACGGATCGCTTTTGAGATCTTTAACGGATCGTCATCCATCAGGACAATGTCCGCTGCCTCAATAGCGGCATCTGATCCCATAGCGCCCATCGCAATACCAAGGTCAGCTCTGGAAAGCACCGGTGCATCGTTGATTCCGTCTCCCACAAAAGCAAGTACCTCTTTCTTGCCCTTCGTTTCCAAAAGGTTCTCTACCTCTTTTACCTTATCCGCAGGGAGCAGTTCGCTCTTAACCTCATCCAGTCCAAGCTCCTGCGCCACAGAATCTGCAACCCGTTTCGCATCTCCCGTCAGCATGATCACATGCTCTACACCAGCCTGTTTCAGATCTGCCACTGCTTTCTTTGCATTCGGTTTAATAACATCTGATATTAAAATATAACCGGCATAAACGCCATCGATTGCTACATGGACCTCTGTTCCGACCTTTGTCGGTTCTGTATAGGAAATCTCCAGCTTCTTCATCAGTTTGCGGTTTCCTACCGCAACCTTCTTGCCGCCGACCATCGCTGTAATTCCATGTCCGCTGATCTCCTCGATATCGCTTACTCTGGAAGCGTCAATCTCTTTTCCGTAAGCCTGTTTCAGACTCTTACTGATCGGATGGTTGGAATAGCTCTCCGCATAAGCCGCCATCTCCAGCAGTGTTTCTTTGTCAAAATCACCAGCAGGCTCTGTATCTGTCACTTC
>OIZL01000521.1_pt1 | contig 27818 bp, 28 predicted proteins | sample 1588541 | NCBI WGS metagenome assembly OIZL01 (sample SAMN03283285) | human gut metagenome | biome: human-associated habitat; material: feces | host: Homo sapiens | place: Peru | collected 2012 | reverse complement strand
GGTTTTATGTATGGAACAGCTGGTGCAAGTGATTATGCAACAACTCATGCCAATATAAATAAAAGCACAATCTTAACAAATCTAGAGACATGGTATACAAATAATTTAGCATCATATGAAGACAAATTAGCAGATACTATATGGTGCAATGATAAGAGTACAGTAAGTGGAGAACTTGGTTATGGAACTAATGATACATATTATGCTACACAGAGCAGATTAAATTCTACTAATCAACCAACATTAAAATGTCCAAATGATAATAATGGAGGAAAGTTATCCAAATTTACAGTAGATGATACAATAAATGGTAATGGGGACCTAACTTATAAGATTGGATTATTAACTGCAGATGAAATAGCGTTCGCTGGTATAATTTCATCTGTTTATAATCGTTCAAATTATTTGCAAGAAAATGTTGGAGGTTCATGGTGGTGGACTTTATCTCCAAACAAAATGGGCTCGAACTATTCTGTATATCGTGGCTCAATAGGCACTGGCACTGTAAGGAAAGATACAGGTGAAAATATACGCCCAGCAATTAGCCTTGTCTCATCAACCACAATTTCTGGCGGCTCTGGCTTATCAGAAGATCCTTACGTTGTAAATTAACTTTAAAAATATTATCCTCGGGTAGTTCTTGCATACGGCTACCCGAGTTTTTTTGTAAAATCAAAAAATCATTTATATATAAAAAGAGCTACTTGTTATTAAGTAGTTCTTTAATTTTGTCTGTGTTTTTGAAATTAAGTTTTGCTATATCTTCTAATTTATTAAAGCCATATTTTTGAACTATCTTAGCACCGATTTCATCGACTTCATGACCAGCACCTTTCTTTAAGAAAGTGTTTACTGTGTCTCCTAATTTACTAAATTCTTTTATAAAGATATATCTACTTATTATAGATGAAGCTGCAACACTTAAGCATTTATCTTCGGCTTTAGTAGTGAATGTAATTTTAGTTATTTTTTCTTTAGCACCGCTTATGTATGTAAAATAGTTTCTTGGTGTGCAGAACTGATCTATAACAATGTAGTCGTATTTAAGATTTGGCTTTTTAGCTAGTTCACATAAAACTTTGTTATGAAGGATAGCTTTAACTTTATTCATATTATGATTATTCTGGTTATAAGTTTTATTATCTAATATGTATGTTACATGGGGGACCTCTCTAATTATTTGAGGTGCTATCTTCATAATTTTATCGTCTGTAATTTTTTTAGAGTCTCTTACTCCTAAAGAGTTAAGTAAACTCATGTGCTCTTTATCTACATATGACGCAGTTACTACTATAGGGCCGAAATAATCACCAGTACCAACTTCATCTGATCCTATTGTAGGTACTCCAATAAACCTAGTATCTTTTTCTTCATTTTTCTTATCATCTTTTTTAGTTTCTTCTGCATTAATATCTCGGTTATTCCAAGACCTTTCTAAGTCCTTCCACATATTAGCATCTATATCAGCGCTTAAACCTTGAAACACAACTTTACCTGATTCATAAAGAGTAATATTAGTATCAGCCTCATCTGCTTGAAATATTGCATATGGAGGAGTTTTATTTCTTTTCTTATCTTGATAATACTTAATCATTTCTTCTTTAATATTATCACTTACTTTAAATACAATCGTCATACGTACACCTCTAGTTAATAATATCATATTTTATTAAATAAATCTTTATTTTTTTTCTTTTGTATAATATAATTTTAGTAGGTGATAAAAATTGAATATAGTAGATTACATTATTTTGGGGATTTTGTTATTATCAGCATTAATTGGTTTTAAAAAGGGTATAATAAATAGTATAGTAGCATTTGGTGGTACAGTTATAGTTATTATACTTGCATTCTATTTAAAGAATCCAATATCTAATATCTTATATGACTACGTACCATTCTTTAAACTATTTGGCAAATTTAGTGGCGTAGAGACATTTAATATATTAGTTATTGAAGGACTTAGTTATGCAGTTACCCTTGCTATCATTAGTGCCGTTTTAGGTATTATTGCTAAAGTTACTGGTGTTGTTGGTAGACTCTTAAATACTGGTTTAATCTTAGGCTTGCCTAGTAGAATTCTTGGCCTTATTTGTGGGTTACTTGAAGGAGTACTAGTATCATTTATTGTTGTCTTCTTACTTAGTATGATTAGTAGTACATCAGAATTAGTAAATAAGAGTGAGTTTAGTGATACACTACTTACTAAAACGCCAATTCTATCAAGCTATGCAAAAGATACCTATAATGGAGTAAATGAAGTATACATGATTTGTATTAACTATGAAGATGATAAAGATAAAACCCTAGCAAACAAAGAAAGCCTAGCAGTTTTACTTAAACATGAAATAATAACTGCTGATGCTGCTGATAAACTAATTAGTAAAGGCAAACTTACATTTGATGGTGCAAGTGATGTCGTAAATAATTTCAGAAAGGAAGGAAACAATGATTAGTTATTTAGATAAACAAGATTTAATGGAAGAGATGACTGACGAAGTTATTTTAGTAGATTTCTTTGCTAACTGGTGTGGTCCATGTAAAATGCTTGGTGAAGAACTAGAAGAAATGAAAGACGTTAAAATAATTAAAATTGATACAGATACTCATGAAGATCTAGCACGTGAGCATGGAGTAATGAGCATCCCATATGTTGAAATTTACAAAAATAAAGAATTAGTAACAAAGTTCATTGGTTTTAAAACTAAAGACGAGATTGAAGAAATCTTAAAGAACCTATAAAGCGCGAAAACGCTTTTTTTCTTTTATTAGATATGATAAAATAATAAATTATTAAAAGAAGGTAGGTGTTTCTTTATGACTAATATTTTAAAAGTTAATTATATGCAAATATATGAAACAAATGAGAAAAATGTTAAAGAGTGGATTTTGATAATCTATGATATTTCTGCTAACCACTATGTTGGCGTTCCGGTTTATTCTGATAAACGAAATGGTTGCAAATACTATAAATCTATTAACAAATATGTAAATATATCAGGAATTGCCGATTATAGTAGAACAAAAATGAATAGATGTATTTATATCAAACGAAAACCATTAAAATTATCTAAAGATGATTATGATCAACTTCTGATTGATTGTAAAAAGGAGCTAGTTGATTTTTTAAATAATTTTGTAAGTAATGATATTAATGGTGTAATTTATACAAAATGGTGCAGAGATAAATATATTATTGATTCTAAAAAAATATCAAGAAACGAATTTATTCAAAATGCTATTTATTGGGTTGACTTTGGCGTTGGAGTCGGCAGTGAATTAAGAAAACTACGTCCAGCTATTCTCTGGAGAACAACTGGCGATAACAATTTATGCACTATGATTCCATTAACGACTAAAAGAAAACATGATAAATACTATTTTCATTATGATTTAGAATGTTTAAAGGAAGGAACAGCAAAAATCGAAAATATGATGAATTTAAGTCCTAAAAGAATATTATCACCATATTTTTCGAAAAATAAGTTGGCAATAATCACTGTGAAAGATTATAAGGAAATTATAAAGGCAATTTCCAAATATTATTTATTTAAATAAAAAATGATAAATATTTAATAATTGATTGACAAGCCTTAGCTTATTTTATATAATATAAGTACATTTAATTAATGCATATATGTTTTTGCATATATGGAAGATGTTGTTTCAAAGACTAGCTTTATAGCTAGTTTTTGCTTATTATACATAAAAAAAATATTAATTAATATAATAATAATACATTTAATTAGTGCACAATATTGTTATTGTGGATTGTTCACTTATTAATTAAGTGCAAGCCTCATCATTGAGGCTTTTTTTCTTTTATTAGATATGATAAAATAATGCGTGGTGATGATTTATGGAAAATATCCGTAATTTTTGTATAATAGCACATATAGATCATGGTAAAAGTACTCTTGCAGATAGAATTCTAGAACTTACTGGTACTGTATCTAAAAGAGAGATGAAAGATCAGATTCTAGATAAAATGGATATCGAAAGAGAAAGAGGTATTACTATTAAACTTAATGCCGTTGAGATTAAATATAATGGTTATACTCTTCATTTAATAGATACTCCAGGACACGTCGATTTTTCTTATGAAGTATCACGCAGTTTAGCAGCTTGTGAAGGAGCTTTATTACTTGTTGATGCTGCTCAAGGCGTAGAAGCCCAAACACTAGCGAACCTTTACTTAGCACTTAATGCAGATTTAAAGATTATTCCAGTTATTAATAAAATAGATTTACCTAATGCAGATGTACCTAAAGTTAAAGAAGAACTTATTAATGTTTTAGGTTTTAAAGAAGAAGATATCGTATGCTGTAGTGCTAAAACTGGTGAAGGAGTAATGGATATTATTGATGCTGTTATTAATAAGATTCCTAGTCCGAAGGTAGAAAGCGATGGCACAAAAGCTTTAATATTTGATTCATACTTTGATCCATACCGTGGTGTTATTGCTTCAGTATGTGTAAAAAGTGGGAAGATTACTACTGGTGATGAAATTGTTATGATGAGTAATGGAGCTTCATTTATGGTTACTGAGTTAGGTGTTAATACACCAGATGAAAAAATAGTTAAAGAGCTTAATACTGGTAGTGTTGGCTGGGTTTGTGCTAGTATTAAAGAAATAGATAAAGTAAGAGTAGGCGATACTATTACTACTAAAAGAAGCCCTGCTAGTAAAAGTTTAGAAGGATATAAACCAATGAATCCAATGGTCTATAGTGGTATTTATCCAATTGAACCTAATAAATATGATGCTCTAAAAGAAGCAATTATGAAACTAAAACTTAATGATGCTTCATTAACAAGTGAACCAGAAACTAGTGAAGCTTTAGGTTTTGGTTTTAGATGTGGCTTTTTAGGACTATTACATATGGATATTATTAAAGAAAGAATTAAAAGAGAATTTAACATTGATATCATTGCAACTAGTCCTTCAGTTATATATGAAGTGATTTTAACAAGCGGTGAAACAGTTATGGTAGATAATCCATGTAACATGCCAGATAAAACTAAAATAAGCTTAATTAAGGAACCTTATGTTAAAGCAAGTATCTTTGTTCCTAGTGACTATATTGGAGCAATCATGAACCTATGCGAAGATAGAAGAGGTATATATAAAACAACTGAATTTATTGATCCAAAAAGGGTTAATATTATCTACGAACTACCTCTAGCAGAAATAGTTTATGATTTCTTTGATAAACTAAAAAGTTACACTAAAGGTTATGCTTCATTAGACTATGAATTATCTGATTATAAAGTTAGTGATTTAGTTAAGATGGATATTTTAATAAATGGCGAAGTAGTTGATGCCTTATCACTTATTGTTTATAAAGGCTCAGCTTATAATAGAGGTCATGCAATTACCAAAGCACTTAGAACTCTTATCCCAAGACAGATGTTTGAAGTTCCCATTCAAGCTAGTGTAGGCTCAAAAGTAATATCTAGAGAAACTATAAGTGCTATGAGAAAGAATGTTTTAGCTAAGTGCTATGGTGGAGATGTATCTCGTAAACGTAAACTTCTAGAAAAACAAAAAGAAGGTAAAAAGAGAATGAAAATGGTTGGTTCAGTAGAAGTTCCACCAGAGGCATTCCTAAGTATTTTGCAAGAAGGAGAATAATTATTCTTTCTACCTTGGCTTTACTTATAAAATATAGTACATTGATATTGCATTAGATAAATACAACTTTTGAAAATGTTTTTCGCTTCTGGATGGTGCGACTAATAAATGATTCCAGTCGACAATTTTTTTCGCTTCCAGGCGGTGCGACTAATAAATGAGCCTGGTCGAAAATGTTTCCCGCTTACGGGTGGTGCGGGTTTATAAGTGATCCCGATTGACAATGTTTCCCGCTTACGGGTGGTGCGGGCTTATAAATGATCCCGAAGGAAAATGTTAAGGCCTTATCGTTAAGATAAGGTTTTTCTGTTAAATGAAGTTATAAAGGTAGATTTTTTCTATTAAATTTAGTACAATAATTATGGTGAAGAATATGGCAAAAAAGAAAAAACGTAAAAATAGTGATGAAGGCAAAGTAAAATTTAGTGCTGAACTTACAGGATTAATCCTAGTTTTAGTAAGTATAATTGGCATTGGTAACTTTGGGCCAGTTGGGCACGTTATTAAATCTTTTGCTATTTTCTTAATGGGAAATTGGTGGGCAATCTTTATCATATTACTTCTAATTTTAGGATTATTTATGATAATGAAAAGAGATACACCTAAGTTCTTTAGTAGTAGACTTATTGGCATATACATACTACTTATTGCTTTACTAGCGTTTTCTCATATTGATTATATAAATGATGCAGAACTAATTAAAGCTAAAGACATATTCCAGCATACAATTGATAATTTTATGGATACTATAAATGACAGTGCTTATGTTAATTTAAGTCAAAATGGTGGAGGTATAATTGGGGCACTATTCTCATTTGCTTTTGTAAATTTATTTGATTTAAAGGGAACATATATCGTGCTTGGTGTGCTAGGCGCTTTTGGAGCTATCATGGCACTAGATTTATCATTTGGTGATATCTTCAAAAAGATTGGCTCATTATTTAAGAAAATTGGTACAGGCGTATCTGAAGCTAAAGTATTTAAATATAGTGGTGATGAAGACGAGGAAGACAATTCTCCAGTAACTTATAAAGAAGAACCTAAAGAAGATAAGGTTGTTATTACGTCATCTGAAGACTTAAAGAACTTCCATAGTGAAGAAATTCAAACTAATAAAGATGTTAAACAAGAAGAAGTTATTACTATTGAAAATAGTAGTGGAGGAGACTATAAACTACCATCACTTGATATTTTAAATCCACTTAAGAAAAGTAGTAAAGGTAATGGTACTGAGTTCTTAAATCAAAATAGAATAGCTTTAGAAAAAGTTCTAAATGACTTCCAGATAACTGGTAAAGTAGTTGCTATTCATGAAGGACCTGCCGTAACTCAGTTTGAAGTTGAAATTAAAGCTGGAACTAAGGTAAGCAGAATAACAAGTATTAATAAAGAAATTGCTCTAGCCCTAGCTGCTAAAGACGTTAGAATTGAAGCACCTATTCCAGGTAAGAGTACAGTTGGTATTGAGATTCCAAACAAGAATATTGCCGCAGTTCCAATTAGAGAAGTATTTAGTTCAATACCTAAAAATATGAGTGATGCTAAGATACTTGTTGCTTTAGGAAAAGATTTAATGGGTAGAACTTGCTGTGCAGATATTGCAAAAATGCCTCACTTACTAGTTGCTGGTTCTACTGGTAGTGGTAAATCTGTATGTATTAATAGTTTTATTGCAAGTATTCTTATGTTTATGAAACCAGATGAAATCAAACTTGTATTAGTTGACCCTAAAAAAGTAGAACTATCTAACTATAACGGTGTACCACACTTACTATGCCCAGTTGTAACTGACCCTAAAAAAGCCAATGTAGCACTACAAAAAATAGTTATTGAAATGGAAAGAAGATATGAACTATTTAGTGAAGCAGGAGCTAAGAATATTAAAACTTATAACGAAATGATCGAAAAGAAAAATAAAACAAATGATGTAAATGTTCCAAAACTACCATATATCGTTGTAATTATTGATGAACTTGCTGACCTTATGCTTGTAGCTGCTAAAGAAGTAGAAGACTCAATAATGAGAATTACTCAAATGGCAAGAGCTGCTGGTATTCACTTAATTGTTGCAACTCAAAGACCTTCAACTGACGTTATTACTGGTGTTGTTAAAGCAAACATCCCATCAAGAATTAGTTTTGCTGTAGCAAGTCAGATAGATTCAAGAACGATCTTAGATTCAGGCGGAGCCGAAAAACTTCTTGGTAAAGGTGATATGTTATACTTACCAATGGGTGAAAACACCCCAACTCGTATTCAAGGTACATTCATTGCTGATGAAGAAATCGAAAGACTTATCGAGTACGTATCACATGAACAACTTGCTAAATATGATAACTCTATAACTGAAGTGTCAGACGATCATATGGCTGGTGCTGATAGCCCAAAAGAAGAATATGACGACCCAATGTATAATGAAGTAGTTGACTTTGCAATACAAACCGGTAAAATTAGTGCTTCTCTAATTCAAAGAAGATTTAGATTTGGATATAACCGCGCAGCAAGAATTATTGATCTTTTAGAAGAAAGAGGAATAATAGGGGGACCAAACGGTTCTAAACCTAGAGAAGTTCTAGTAAAATTAGATAACAAAAGTGAGGAATAATGAAAGAAAAAATAATTGAAATTTCAAAAATAACCCATGATGAAGAATTAGAAAAAATACTACAAAAATACCCTTTAGAAGAGGGCTATGACATTACAGTAGTACCTATTGATGCAACTAGAGAAAAAATTATAATTAAAAAAGTTCAAAAAGAAGAAAAGGCAAGCCTAACTAAATAGACTTGTTTTTCTTTAAAATAAAGGATTATAATAAAAATAAGTGGTGACTAAAAAATGAATAATAACGATTATGGGAGTGTTTTTAATATATTTGTAATGATAATATGGGTAATGAAAGCGAATACTCAGACTATGTTTTAATTTAATATGGGAATTAAGAATCTGTTATAAAAATGATATGGAAGTGAATAATAATGTTAAAGATAAATAATAAAGACTGTGAAGTACTTGAAGAAACCATTAAATTTACTAAGTCTAAAATTAATAATAAAGAAGGTTATAGTATACTTTTATCGGTGGATTTTAATGGTGGCTACTTAAGTTTCTATATAGACTTTTTTGATAAGAAAGATTTTAAAAAAATTGAAAATAAAATATTTACTAAAGAACAAATAAAGATGTTTGAATTATATAGCGATAAACAATTTATTGATTATATAGACGGTGAAATATATTTAAAATTCGGTGCCATCAGTAATAACTCTGTTGAAACAATATTAAAAATAGATGATCAAGAAGTAAAACTAGAATATAATGGTTCACTTTTACTTATCAAGGATTAAAATTAATTTTAGTCCTTTTTAACTGCTTATATATAATTGAAAATTAGGCTAAATTTTGCTACAATAAAAACGGTTTTATTGGAAAAGAGGATGTATATGCTTAAGATTGTAAATTTAAGTGTTAATATAGAAAATAAAAATATTTTGCATGATTTTAATTTAAATATAAATAAAGGTGAAATTCATGCAATAATGGGCCCAAATGGTATTGGTAAAAGTACTATTTGTAAAACAATAATGGGAGATGAAAACTATACTATTACAAGTGGCGATATTATCTTTGACGCTGAAAGTATTAAGGATATGCCGGTTAATGAAAGAAGCCAAAAAGGAATATATTTAGTTAGTCAAAACCCAATTGAAGTTCCAGGAGTAAGCAATGCCGAAATGCTTAGAACAGCAATTAGTGCTAGGACTGGAAAAAATGTTCCTATCTTTGAATTTAACAAAAAACTAGAAAATATCTGTGACGAACTAAAAGTACCTAGAAGCTTTATTCATAGAGGTATCAATGAAGGTATGAGTGGTGGCGAAAGAAAAAAGTGCGAAGTAATGCACTTATGGATGCTTGAACCTAAACTAATCATTTTAGATGAGTTAGATAGTGGGCTAGATGTTGATAGTTTAAATGTTGTCTGTGATAGTCTAAATAAATATATAAAAACCCATGATGCAGCCGTATTAATTATCACACATCATAAACTTTTAATTGACAAACTAAACGTTAAACATATTCATATTATAAAGGATGGTACAATCGTTAAATCCGGTGGTAAAGAACTAGCCGATCTAATTGAAAATGAGGGATACTCTAACATACCTAGTACAAATAGAGTAAGCGATGAGGAAAAAAATGAATAATATTATAGTAGATAATAATAAGTTATGTGATGATAATTTATATATTTATCAAGATATTAAATCCGTAGAAGTATTAGGCACTAGCACTCTTAATATTAATGCTAATATTACTGATTTAAATATTATTATAAGAAAAGGAGCTTCATTAGTAGTAAACTACTTTAACATAATTGATAAACTAGACAGTAAAATTACAATTACTTGTGAGGATAATGCAAATGTAACCTTTAACCATTCATTTATTACCAAAGATACTTACAATTTAAGCTTAACCACTGACTTCTTAGGTAATAATGCACACATATGTGAAAACATCCATGGAATAAATGATAAAGGTACTAGTAACATAGCAGCAGATGGCTACGTTAAAAACTCTAAAAACGATAACGAATTGCTTGAAAACATCAGACTAATAAATATTAATGGTGGCAAGGGAGTAAGTATACCAAATATGCTAATTAGTACAAGCAAAGTAATCGCTAATCATATGGTTACTATAAGTAGCGTTCCTAATGATGAAATATTCTACCTTACGGCTAAAGGAATAAACTATGACGATGCTAAAGCCTTAATATGTAATGGACATTTAACTAAAATAATAACTGACAATAAGTTATTAATAAAAATAAAAGAAATTCTCAAAATGGAGGTGAGATAATGCACCGAGAAGACTTCCCAATGTTTAAAGAAGATATCATATATTTAGATAATGGAGCAACAACTTTTAAACCAAAAAGTGTGCTTAATAAAATGAATGAGTATTATGAAACATACTCAGCAAACGCTCATAGAGGTGATTACTCAATCAGTTATAAAGTAGATGTTGAATTTGAAAATGCTAGAAAAAAAATAGCCGAGTTTATTGGAGCAGATACCGAAGAAGTAGTATTCACATCTGGAGCAACTGAAGGACTTAACATTATAGCAACGGGTTTCTTTGAAAAACTCTTAGAGCCAGGCGATGAAATAGTAATTACTAATGCCGAGCATGCTAGTAATGTATTACCATGGTTTAGACTAGCTAAAAAAGTAGGTGCTGTTATTAAATACATACCACTAGATGCTAACTTACATGTTACCCTAGATAACGTTAAAAGTGTAGTAACTCCTAGAACTAAGGTAATAAGCATTGCTGAAATAACAAACGTTGTTGGTGATGTAAGACCTATTAAAGAAATATGCGCATGGGCTCACGATAACAATATATTTGTTGTAGTAGATGGTGCTCAAAGTGTACCTCATAAAAAAACTAACGTTAAAGAAAGCGATGCTGACTTCTTAGTATTTTCAGGACATAAAATGTGTGGACCAACTGGTATTGGTGTTTTATATGGTAAAAAAGAACTACTTGAAGAAGTAGAACCATTAACACTAGGTGGAGGCATGAACGAATCATTTGATAATGAAAACGAGGTTTACCTAAAAGACATTCCTCATAGATTAGAATCAGGAACACCAAATATTGCTGGAGCAATTGGCCTAGGTGAAGCAGTTACTTATCTAGAAAGCGTTGGCATGGACAAAATCATGCTTCATGAGCAAAGATTAAAAGAATACTTAGTTGATAAACTAAGAAAACTTCCATTTATCAATATAGTAAACGAAGAAGCTGACAGTGGCATTGTAGCATTCAACGTAGAAGGCATCTTCAGTCAAGATGTTGCATACTTTCTAAATAAATACAATATATGTGTAAGAGCAGGTAACCACTGTGCTAAAATATTAAAAAAATCTATTGGAGTTAAAAACACTATTAGAGTAAGTTTATACTTCTATAATACATATGAAGAACTAGATAACCTAGTCGAACTACTAAGTAATAAAGATAAAATAATGAAAGAAATGATGGAATAATGGATCAAGAACTAAAAAGAGAAATACTACTAGATAATTATAGTAACCCTTTTCATAAAGAAACTAAAGATGGCTTTCTAAAAGCAAATGCTAATAACATTTCTTGTATTGATGATATAAACGTATTCATAAAAATAGAAGATAATAAAATAGTAGATGCTTACTTTGATGGTGAAGCCTGTGCAATATCAACTGCAAGCACTTCAATAATGATCAAAAAAATAATTGGTATGACCATTGAAGAAGCAAAAGAATACATTGAAAACTTCGATAACATGGTAAATGAAAAAGAATATGATAAAGAAAATATGGATGAAGCACTAGCTTTTGACGAGATATACAAACAACAAAGTAGAAAGACATGTGCAACCCTTCCATACCGTGCCCTACAAAAGTTATTAACAAAAAAATAACTTGACACGGGGGGGGGTTGTTATAAAATTAAAGAGAAAGATAGAGGTAGTTATGAACAAAAAATTGCCGCTCATTTCTCTTTTTATTATGAGCATAGTTAGTATATTTTATTGGGCATTTAAACCAAAAGAACTTTATGAAGCAAAATGGAATGCGCCAGACACAACATTAGCAATAACAATCAATGGTGAAATTAGTACAACATTTCCAACTACAAGTGCATATACTGGAACAGTAGAGTGTACTAATGGAACTGGCAAAGTTGAATGGAATGGTACTAAATGGATACTTACGACTAGCGGGATAACTAAAGGAAGTACTAAGTGTAATGCAACATTTATAACTAGAATGCCAACTCTAAGTGAAGCAATACTTGCCAATAACGAGGTTAAAACTGCGCTTACAACACCAGGAAAAGAAATAAGTGCATACAAACTAAGTGATATAAGTGGTACAACTTATACAATATACGCAAACACCCAAGGATATTATTTTACGTATGGCACTGGATGGACAGCAAATGGTGACAAATTTAATCTAACCGGAGCAGCGGTAACAAATGATACATATGCTAATTCATACTCTAGTTTAGTCGGTAAATATTTACCAGATACATCATGTTATTTTAACTACGCTGACTTTGCATCGGACACAGCCGGAACAATGGAAACTACAACAAAATTAAATGGTGTATGGTACGTCGTAAGTGCTACATCTAATAGCATTACATGCAAATTATTAACTTCCAACAAAAATGTTACGGAGGCAGTACTTGCAAGTTCAGAAGACGATTACGGAACAAGTTATTATTTTAGAGGAATAGTAAGAAATAATTATGTACAGTTCGCAAATAAATGCTGGCGAATAGTAAGAATAACTGGTAATAATTCAGTAAAACTTGTCCTTTATAATAAAAATTCATTAGGTGTAGCAGACCCATGCTCATCAGTTAATAAACAATCTAATGCAGCATACGACGGATACAGGGCATACAATGAAAACTATAATGATAATACATACACTGGAATTATGTATGGTTCAGCCGGTGCAAGTAATTATGCAAATGCACAAGCAAATACAAATAAAAGCACAATTTTGACAGTTTTAGAAACATGGTATGAAAATAATTTATCATCATATGAAAGTAAGCTTGCCGATACAATATGGTGTAGTGATAAGAGTGTCGTTAATGATAGACGTTATGACCCAATAGAATGGTCACCAAGATCTGGCTTTGGCTATAGCACTAATATATCCTACTATAACTCCTATAAAAGGTTAGTTTCTTCAAACGATAAACCTGGTGGAACGGGCGTTAGTTTTATATGTCCAAACGATAATAATGGAGGAAAGTTATCTAAGTTTACTGTGAGTGACACCACAAACGGAAACGGCAAATTAACATATAAGATTGGCCTTTTAACTGTTGATGAAGTAGCTTTTGCCGGATATTCATATGATACTGACTACGTTAGTCCAGCAAATTATTTAAGGGAGAACGCCGATTATTTCGGATGGTGGACTATGTCTCCAGCCGTGTTTATTACATCAGGCGCTCGTGTCTGGGAAGCAGACTATAGTGGATATTTGAACAACAAATTAGTCAGTGAAGACGATGGTATTCGCCCAGCAATTAGCCTCGCCTCATCAGTCACAATTTCAGGCGGTTCTGGCACCTCAAAGGATCCTTACGTAGTTAATTAAGTCACATTTGTGACTTTTTTCTTGCACATATTTATTTTTTAAGGTAGTATAGGAATTATATGAAAGGTGATAATTAATGAATTATGCTAAGCTTTTTAAAGCTATAATTGAAGATGAGTGTAAGAATAAAGAGGATTTAATTAAGGCTGGTTATACTTTAGATGAGATAAATGACTTGTTAAGTAAAGGTGTTATTACACTTGATAATGGTTTATCATTAACACCTATTGCTATGTTAAATTTGTATAATTATGCTAAATATATATTTAAAAATGGAAATAGAGCTCTTGGCATTAAGTATTTAGAGTATGCTTATAACTTATACCCAAATGATATGGATTACTTAAAAGAACTATTTTTAATGTATTTGTATGACGATAAAGAAAAAGCCTTTATTTATTTTGATAAACTATATCATGGAATGTATTGGAAGGGTAAAAAACATTTTACGAATCAAAATGATATAAACTTTATTTTATTACTTTTTAGTTATATTAAAAAATTACCAGATGAATATAAGGTTAAGGCAGAAAATTTGATGTTTGATGAGATTAAGTCCTTGCATCCAAATAATAATTTTTCCTATACAATGAATAAAATTAGAGGTCTATTTTATTCTAACTCGTTTTATGCTGCATCTAATAAAATTGCTGAAATTCCAAATGATGAGCCTAGTTTTAGATCATATGCTCTATCTATTTTAAAAACTTTTAATTATTTAATAAAAGGTTTTGATATAGCTAATCGTAATAAGGTAGAGGAGTTAATTAGGCAAAACAGATATGAGGAAGCTTATGAGCTTACTGGAGATATAATAAGTAATTATAGATGTGATAAATATTATAGTTATGTTCATAAGTTACTTGGTGTTATTTTGGGAAAAATAGAAGTTATTGAAACAGATGAAGCATGCGTAAATGTTTTTGATGCGTTGGATAAAAATAATTTTAAAGAAGCTGAGAGATTAAGTAATGAAAACTCAGTTATTCGTATACTAACAGAAGAGATAATTGGTGCTAAAACTAATAAAAATTTATATGATGACTTTGTAGATAGTTTAATGAGCGGCCAAATAGATAAGAGTTTAGCAATTCTTAATAAATATTTAATATCTTTATCTAAGAGTGATTATGAAGATTTACTAGTACGTGTTATTAAGTATAATGAGCATATTGGGGATAAGATGCATGCTAATGTTATGCTTGCTTTAAATATGATTAAAATGAATGATTTTAGAATGGATTTAACTGAATGTTATAAAGAGTTCTATAAAAGAGTTAATATGCGTGATTTTGTAGGTGCTAAACTACTTTTAGAAATTATTAAAGAAGCTGCATTTGTTCTTAGAAAAGAAGCTGATATAAATAGTTTAGTAATTATGCTTAATGATGCTTGTAAATATGATAAGTATTTTGATGCATTAAATAATGATAAGCTTATGATTACTATTCCATATAATAAAGATATAAATGGTATAATTAGTGAAGCTAAGATTAGAGGAATAAAGTATATTATTATAGGTGAAGATTCAAATAAGAAACTTATTTTAGTTAGAACTATTAAAATAGATAATGATAAATTAAAAGAGTTATTTTCTATGTTAGATATCAATATAAAACAAAATGACTTTAAGAAAGCATTAAATGTTATTGAAAAGCTTATTGCAGCTTCTAAAATAAATGTAAGTTTGTTGATTAAATATACAATTATATTAAATGAACTAGGCATGAAAAAGAAAGCATTAGAAGTATTTAATATAAGTAAGGATTTAGCTAGTACTGAAGAATTTGTATATGATTTTGATGGGCTTTTAACTAGTATTAATAATAAACCTAGTGAAGAAGATAAACTTACAATTAAACAAATTGTAAATTTTGATAAAGAATATGAGCACTTATTTGATATGGTGTCGTTAAAGGTAAGTGATGAAGATATCTCAGTTACTAAGGCTTGTGCTTCTTTAGGTTTTGATACGTTTAATACAGGTATGGTTCTTCTTATATATGCTAAGAGGTATTATATGGCTCATAATGAGAAGAAGGGTAATGAATTTATAAATAAATTTAATAGGCTTCCTTTAAAAGATGCTAAGTTAAAAGAATATTATCAAAGTTTATTATCTATGAGAAGTGTTTACCTTAATAAAGAGATAAGCCAGAATAATATGGTTTTGGTTAAAGCTTAGGAGGTATAAATGAAAAAAGAATTATTAATAGATCTAGTTAAAGGCATTTTTGCTGGCACTATGATTGGTATTGGGGGAACAGTTTATCTAAATTCAGCAAATAGTTTTATAGGTGCATGCTTATTTTCTGTTGGTTTACTTACAATATGTATATATAAAATGAATCTATTTACGGGAATGGTTGGTTATATCTTAATTAATAAAAAAAGCTATATTCTAAAACTTATCTCAACTATTATAGGTAACTTCATTGGTACTTTTATATGTGCTTTAGGCATTACTTTTACTAGAATAAGTACAATATCTAGTAAAGCAAGAAACTTAGTAGATATAAAGATAAATGATAACTATTTAAGTGTGTTTATCTTAGCAATATTTTGCGGAATACTTATGTATATTGCCGTAAATAACTTTAAGAAAAGTGAAAGCTATCTAGTCAAGTGTTTATCAGTAATAATATGCGTAGTAGTCTTTATAATAGCGGGATTTGAGCACTCAATTGCTAATATGTTCTATATATCTTTAGCCCATGCTTGGTCTATTAAAGCTGTAATTTCAATATTATTTATGATCTTAGGCAATGCATGCGGAGCGGTTCTTATTGCATCTCTAGATAACTATAATACTAAACATAGCCAGTAATTGGTTATGTTTTTTTTATATATTTAAGCCATACTATAAATGGTGAAGTATATGAAAAGAATAATTCTATATTTAATACTTTTAATAATGCCATTAAATGCTTTAGCATATTCAAATAAAATAATTGCTGGTGGTGAAAGTATTGGTATCGATATTAAAAGCGATGGAATAATGATTGTTGGCTTTTACAGAGTAAATGGTAAACTTAACAATAACAACCTAAAAGTTGGCGACATCATCTACAAAGTAGAAAACATCCCGGTTTCATCCATTAGTGAACTTACAAAAGAAGTTTCTAAAAATGTAAAAGATAATAAAGTAACCATAGGAATTAAACGTGGTGAAGATAAATTTGACGTCATCTTTAATTTATATAAAGATGGTGATAACTACCGAACAGGTTTATATGTAAAAGATGGAATAAGCGGTATAGGCACGCTTACTTATATCGATCCAGAAACTAAAATATATGGAGCACTAGGCCATGAAATAGTTGAAAGTGCTAGTATGAAAAGAATCGAAGTAAAAAAAGGAACCATCTTTAGAAGTAGTGTTACCAATATAGAACCAAGTGCTAAAGGCTATGCTGGTACTAAAAATGCCAAATTCTATAGTAATGATATTTATGGAAATATTGTAAAAAATACTCTAAATGGAATATATGGTATCTATACAAAAGATACAAGTAATAAAGAAACATATGAAGTTGGATCGTATAATGATATTAAACTTGGTAAAGCCTATATTCTAACAGTTATAAATAAAGAAAAGAAAGAAGCCTTTGAAATTAATATAGATAATAAAAAAGAAGGTACTATCAAAAACATTCACTTTGAAATAACAGATGACAATCTTTTAAATTTAACGGGTGGAGTAGTTCAAGGAATGAGTGGTAGTCCAATAATTCAAGATGGTAAGATAATTGGTGCAGTAACCCATGTAATAGTTGACAAACCTAGTACAGGCTATGGTATTTTAATCACAAATATGCTTGTAGAAGGAGAAAAATCATAGTATAATAAATCTCAGAATAGGAGTTGATAAAAATGTTTAATGACAAAGTAGTAGTAATAACTGGTGGTGCTAGCGGTATAGGACTAGCAAGTGCTAAAAGACTACTTATTGAAGGCGCCAAAGTAGCTTTATTAGATGTTAATGATAACGTTTTAGAAATCAGTAAAAAGTTAGGTGGCAACGTACTTGGAATTAAGTGCGATGTATCAAATGAAAACGACGTTAAAACAAGTATTGAAATGGTTGTTAGTGTATTTGGCAAAATTGACTGTTTACTAGCTAACGCAGGTATTGGTGGTGGAGCTAATAAACCTGCAGATGTTACTTTAGAAGAGTGGAATAAAGTAATTGGAGTTAACCAAACTGGTATTTTCTTAGTTAATAAATATGTAATTCCATATATGATCAAAAATGGTGGTGGAAGCATCGTAAACACCAGCTCTATGTATGGACTAGTTGGAGCCCCAAACAGCTTTGCATACACAGCATCAAAAGGAGCTATTAATCAAATGACTAGAACATTATCTCTAGCATATGCTGAAAATAATATTAGAGTAAACGCTATTGCTCCAGGATTTGCTGATACAGCAATCCTATCCGGAGTACCAGACGAATACAAAAAAATAATGGCAAAAGAAATGCCTATTGGGAGACTAGGTACAGATGATGAAATCGCATCTTTAATTAAATTTTTACTAAGTGACGAAGCAAGTTTTATCACTGGTGCAATAATCTCAATTGACGGAGGCTACACTGCAAAGTAGTCTTTTTTCTTGACTTCATACTTTCATTAAATATATAATCTTAGTAGGTGATCAAATGAAAAAATTACTCGCAATTGTATGTTTACTAATCATTGGTATATTTGGGATAACATTATACAGCAAGCATGACAGAGAAAAAACTCAAGAAGAAAGTATTAATTTAACTGACAATATGACCCTTATCAGTAATAAAGAATGTGACGATTTTTACATAAGTAGTGAAATAACAAATGCCATATATAATCACGTCACTAATCTAAATCTTGATGGAGAAGAAGATGAAGCAGTAATAAATGTGAACTGGTACGATGCCATTACTTTTTGTAATGAACTTAGTCTGCAAAATGAATTGGACCCTGCATATATCCTAAAAAGCGATCACATATATTTTGATAAGAAAGCAAATGGTTATAGGCTCCCAACAGTTAAAGAATGGGAATGTGCAAAATCAAATGAAGAAGAAATAGATAATTTAGAATGGACTTATGACTATGATGATGAAAACGAAATCTACAAAGTTGTAAAAGGTGGTATAGAAGAAAGTAATATGCTTCCTTCAGAATCATCAGATAACGTAACATTTAGAATAGTAAAAAACGCCTAATTTAAAAGTTTATAAAAAAATAATCACACAGGAGTAGTAATGGAAAACAAATATAAAAAGAGAAATGAACAAAAAATATATTATGAGAAAGAAGATAAATTCACTTGTTTTCTTTATCAAAACACGTTTGGTAGATGCTTACTAAAATTTTTATATCTACCATTCATAAGTAAAATAAGCGGAATTTTCATGAATTCTCGGCTATCTAAAATAATGATTAAAAACTTTATTATTAAAAATAACATCGATATGAATGACTATAACGAAGAAAACTATAAATGTTTTAATAACTTTTTTACAAGAAAAATAAAAAAAGGAAAAAGACCACTAAGCAAAAATGATATAGACCTCATAAGCCCAGCCGATTCTAAACTTAGTGCATACAAAATAAGTGGTAAAAACTCTTTCAAAATTAAGAAAAGCACCTATAGTTTAAATGACTTGTTTGGCGAAGATGTAAAAGGATTTGAAAATGGATATGCTTTAATATTTAGATTAGGAGTATCAGATTATCATCACTACATATTTATTGATGATGGTACTATTGATAGTAGAAAAATAATTAAAGGTCGCCTTCATACAGTAAGACCCATAGCAGTTGAAAATGAAAACGTTTTTATCCAAAATAGCAGGGAAGTATCAATGCTTCATACAAAAAACTTTGGCAATATTTATATGTGTGAAGTTGGTGCTATGATGGTTGGTAAAATTGTTAATGAAAAAACTGAAGGTAACTTTAAAAGGGGCGAAGAGAAAGGCTACTTCAAATTTGGTGGTAGTACCATAATCCTTCTTGTAAACAATGTAAATATTGATAAAGATATTCTCATAAACACCAATGAGAATATTGAAACAGTCGTTAAAATGGGCGAAATAATAGGAAAAAGAGCGTCATGATAAACGCCCTTTTAATTTTGGAAAAATAAACGCAGTAAATATAGAAATGACAAATGCTCCAATAACATCAGCAATAACATGTTGCTTTACTAAAAGAGTAGATGCGATTATCATAAAAAACAATATTATTAAAGTTATTCGTAAATACTTATTAATATTTTTTTCCTTAAATAAAGCATAAATCATAATAAATGATAACAAGCAGTGACAAGATGGGAAACAGTTAACTGGGTTATCTGCCTTAAATGAAACATACGCAATAAAAGAAAATAAATCATTAAAACTATTTACTTCAGGTCTTATAATTTTAGTTGGATATGCAAAGAAAATTATATAAGCGATAACTAAAGAAACTAATACAATTTTTTTAACTTTCTTATACTTATCAGGACAGTATTTATATAAAAGAAACATTGTAAATATAACTAAAGGATACCAAATAGAGTAGATTAAAATAAACTCTATAACAAAAGGAATTCTTTTATCTAACGCACTGCCTATTAAATGATAATTTTTAATAATGTACTGGCTAATAAAATATACAAAGGCATTACATCCCATAATTGTGCACATATCAACTATATAACTTCTATACTTCTTCATTTACATCACTTCACCAGTATATCATATATCATTTTAATTTAACTAGTGCATATTTACATTACTGTTTGTTTTTTACATCTCTTTGTAATATACTTATATAGGAAAGTGATAAAAATGACTCATGATGATGAATTTAATACAATAATTAAAGATATTATAGATAACCCATATGTACTTGATATGAAAAACTTTAGACAGCACTGTGATACAAGTACTTTTGAGCATTCATATAAAGTTGCCTATATTAGTTATAAAATTTGTAAAAAATTAAATTTAGATTATAAAAGTGTCGCCCGTGCTGGAATGCTTCACGACTTTTATTTATATGACTGGAGAATAAAAAGTTCTTGGCACAAATGGCACGCTTTTAAGCATGGAAGATTCGCCAGCATAAACGCTTGTAAACTATTTGACCTATCTAATAAAGAAATAGACATGATAAAAAAACATATGTGGCCAGTAACACCAATACCACCTAAAAGTATAGAAGGATTCATTTTAACATTTGCTGACAAGTATTCAGCAAGTATTGAAAGTCTTGACTATTACAGAAAAATGTTATCTAAAAATCAAAACTATATGTATGCAAAAGCATTACTATGGATGTTTCTCTTTAAATTAAAATAAAAACGACACCTAAATGTCGTTATTTTTTTAAATGGGGCGAAATGTGGGGATCGAACCCACGCATACCGGAGCCACAATCCGGCGTGTTAACCACTTCACCAATTCCGCCATGTGATATATTCATTTTAGCAGAATTTCTTTAGTTATGCAACATAAAATTAGCATTTTCTTCTTAAATAACATAAAGTAAGATACATAAGAAGTGTAATAAACTACCTATGTCTACAAATATGTGAAACACGAAGTGAAAGTAGTGCTTTTTTGCTCCAATTAAGTAAAGAATTGCTCCAACAGTATAAGATACTCCTCCAAATATTAAAAGAAGCATTCCACCTTTACCAATCATTGGTGTTAAGTTAGGAGCAGTAAATACAATGCACCATCCCATAAGTAAGTAACATATCATAGAAAATATCTTGTACTTCTTTAAGTCAATCGCATTTAAAACAATACCTAATATAGCAAAAAACCAGATTACTACAAATAAAGACCAAGCAAGACTAGAATTATAAGTTCTAACTGAACATAACAACACAGGCGTGTATGTACCTGCTATTAATACAAATATCGTGCAGTGATCGATAACTTGCATAACCTTCTTAGCAGTGCCTTTTCTAAGCCCATGATAAACACTTGATACAGTATAAAGTAAAATCATTGATATTCCAAAAACAATTGAACCAGCAATCCCATAACCATTATGATGCTTAACTGAAAATATCAAGCAGAGTACCAAAGATGTTATTCCAATGACACCACCAACAATGTGACTAGTCATGTTCATAATTTCTTCACCCTTAGTATAATTAGGTAAACATCTTTCCTTTAACTTAGTTCTTTTCATAACTTTTCACCTTTCTTTTTCCTAAAGCACTTAATAAAGCATATGCTTCTTCCCAAGATGCAACTCTAAAAATGTTATCACCTGATGCATTCCTATTATAAGGTGTATCCATAAGAATCACCGGAATCCTTTTAGAAATATTCTCTGAATTTTTAGGACTATCTTCAAGCATAATCACAACTTTTTCATTAATACAATCCTCAAGTTTATCACTCTTAGAAAAAATAATCTTATCATAAGGAATACCTCTATCCAAAAGAAAAAGTTCGACAAGCCTTCTAATATTTTCTCCTTCTTGTGTTTCCTCACTAGCAAACTTTCTCTTAGTAATAATTATAATCCTATTACCTTCATCTTTTAATAAACTAATATATTTAGCAGCATCACTTCTTAGTTTAGAATGTTTTGAATAAAAAGCGATACCTTTATATAATATTTTTCTTATAAGGAAGTTATTTACTTTTAGATTACTAGATTCCTTATCAAGAATTGGTTTCTTTTTACCTAAGATGCCTAGGAAATCTATGTTAGTAATAACTCCATCGATGTCAATTCCAATATTCATTTGTTTAATCACCACTTAAAAGTTTACACTAAATATATACTATCGTCAAATTTATATGTTAAGTAGGTTTGTAAAATTAAAGTAAATCAAGCATAAATTATGGTAATTCCTTAATCATTTATCTTTTATTATGATACAATAATGGAACTTTTGAAAGGGGAGGTTATTATGCAATTATTAAATTTATTTAACATTAAATTAGATGATTTTTTAGCTGGCAATGAAAAATATTTTAAACTACTAATCTTATCACTTCTTATAATAATATCATGTAAATTATATGCTAAAATATCTGTATATATTATTAAGAAGATAAATAAGGATAGTAGAACATTATTTCTTTTAAACCAGAATATTAATATTATATCTAATCTATTTATTATAGGAGGATTATTTGTTGTTTGGAGTGATTATTTAAGTAATTTTCTAACAATAATATCATTTGTATCTGCTGGAGTTACTATTGCAATAAGAGAAGTTATCCTTAACTTTTTTGCCGGTATTTTTATTAAAGCCAGAGCACCATTTAAATTGGAAGATCGAATAGAAATTAATGATGTTATTGGTGATGTTGTCGTAATTAACTTGCTTTCTTTTAAAGTACTAGAAGTAAGTGATAAAGAAAATGGCGAGCAAAGCAATGGTAAGATTGTAAATATTCCAAATAGTTATATATTTTCATATGCTCTAAAAAACTATACAACTGCTTTTAAATATATCTGGGATGAAATTAATGTTAATATTCCACTTGAAGCAGACGTTGAAGCAACTAAAAAGATAATTTTAAAGATTGTAAATAATAATGAAGTTATTAAAGAAATACCTAAAAAAATGGATAAACAAGTTAATGATGCTTCACTGGAATACCGAATTTATTATAATCATTTAGAACCAATTATTTATACTAGAGTAAATAATAATCATATAGAATTATCAGTAAGATTTTTAGTTCATCCTAAAAAGATGCGTAATGTTGAAAATGATATTTGGATAAAAATATTAAACGAATATAAAAACAAAAAGATTACTTTATATAAAGAGTAGTCTTTTTAAATGTTAAATAATTTTGCGCTTGTTCCAAAGAAATTTGGTAGAATATAAATTATAAAAAGTTAAAATTAAAAATAGAAAGGAGAACATTATGTTAGGAGAAAAAATTATCAGTGAAAGAAAAAAGTGTAAATTAAGTCAGGAAGACTTAGCTGAAAAACTTGGTATTACAAGGCAGACTATATCTAACTGGGAACTTAATGAGACAAGTCCTGATCTAAAACAGGCTTCTAAGTTATGCGATATCTTTAATATAAGTTTAGATGAATTAACTGGAAAAGAAAATGCTATTTTAACAAGGCTTGATAAAACTGAAAGTAACTCTAAATTAATTATTAAGTTAGTAAAAACAGTTGGAATAACTTTAGGAACACTTATTTTTATACTTCTATGTATAGTTTCAATTTATATTTACAGTATTAACTATTATACAGCAGAGCCTACTGCAACTGGAGAAGGCAGATTTTGTTATTATAATGGTAAGATAAGTGACTATACAGTTATGAAAAATAATAGTGATGGCAGTTTATCATATGATGTTGGTGATATAAATATTATAAATGACTTAGATTTATATAAAATTAAAACAGGTGATCCTAAAGAAATCTTAGAAAAAATAGTTAAGTATATTAAAGATAATGGTGGCACTTGCCTAGAAGAAAAATAAATATATAGACTTATAACTCAATATATGTTATTATTTTATAGTAGGAGGATAAGATATGGAAAGATATTTTAAAAAGGTTTTAGCTTTCATGTTATTACTTTTAGCCGCACCAATAATAGTATTTGCAGAGCAACCATACATCACATATAGTGATATCAAATGTAATGGCAAAGATATTATTAATGCAGCTATTCAGTATACAACTGGAAGCACCGAAGGAATTTTAATTGATTACCAAATGGAAGGAGAAGCAAATAGTAAATACTCATTTGTTATTATCGGTCATGAAATAGTTGATGATGACGCCGAGTATACTTTAACACTAACGTCTGATTTTAAGAATTTCAAAAAAACTTATACAGGTGCAGAGTTAAGAGCAGGTGTAACTATCTCAGGTGAAGATGGGGATAGCACCATGGTAAGCAAAATTGTAGACAAATATAACAGAACTCTTGAAAATAAATATACTAGACCGGGTACAAGTGAATACTTCTACTTTAAAGAATCAAGATTTGTATTTAATAGAAATTTTGATACAACAGGTATGGATGCAATTTATAATTCTATGCTAACTAACGGAAAAATTAAAATAAATACTGTTGATCCAACAGATGACTTTGATTTTGCTGAAACTGCTATTACTGCCGCACTTAGTAAGTATGAAACAGAGAGATACCGCATTTATGGTAGTTGTAACACAAAAAATGATTGCTTTGTTAATATTTCTGACAAAATAAACTATAGTAAATATAAAGAATACAAAGTAGAGTATGAATTTGTAAAACCTAACATGCTAATAAAAAACAGAATTGATAGTTATGCAAAATCATTTAAATATGAAGAAATTCAACCAGAAAAATATTTATTTACAATGGAAGACTTAGAAACAATTAACTACAAATATATTTCACCTGATTTTGGCGACATTGATGCTATTAATGCAATTATTAATTACTCATCTGAATTTCAAAATAAAATAGGTTATACAAATATAGGAACAAAAATAGACATAAGAGCTGGATGGGAAGATAAATTTTCAAGTGGTTGCTTTGGTTACTTAAATCTAATATATGATGGTGTAGTTTACTCATATGTTAAAATTGCTGGTGTAAAACAAAATAATGTCTTATACGTACCAGATGAAACTAAAGACACAACAGAAGCATACATTAATGCAGCTTTAGAAAGAATCAAAAAATATATACCCAAAGCAGAAGTAAAAATTGAATATGCTGGCCAAATAGACAAAACAGAAGAATACGGGGCATTAGATTTAGAAGAGATTGTTGACGTAAGTAAAACACTAGATGAATATTATAAAGTTACTATAGGCGAAAAAGAATATTATTACTTTATTGCTAAAGACTCATCAAAAATGAGAAAACCTATGATGAATACAGTTGACGTAGATACTGATATTTCAATTAAAACAGAAGCATCAGAAGTTCCACTAGATTCAAAAATCAATACAATCGTAATTGATGCTAAAAGTGATGAATACAAAGAATTCTTAAAGCAAGTTAACGTATCTAATGGACTAGTAGTAGATCTAAAACTTTTCTCAGAATCTATTAACAAAAATATCTCTAATTTAGAAAATGGAATATTTAAAGTATACGTTCCTTTAACCGATGAACTTAAAGATTTAGAACTAACTGCTTACTATATCAAAGATGATGGAGAAATCGAAAAACATAAAGTTACAATCGAAGATAACTACTTAGTATTTGAAACAAATCACTTTAGTACATATATCATCGGAGGTAACAAAATTGAAAATCCTGCTACTCTAGATAATATTGGAAAAATTATTGTAGTTAATTCTCTTTCATTCATCGCTCTTATCGGAGCATTATTCTATAAGAAAAAAATTAAAATAACTAATTAAGGTGGATAAAATTCCATCTTTTTCTTTTATAAATTAATGTTTTGTTTATAATTACCTTAGTTAGTAATGTTAACAAAAATTTAATTAGAAACTATTTTGAAAATAAATAAGTAGGAGCATTATGGAAAAGTTTTATTTAGAAGAACCATCACAAGTAAGAAAAAAAGATATTTTAGATTATTTAAACGAATTTGTGCTGTATAACTCAGACGTTAATGGTGCAGGAGCATTAGACAAAATACTTAGTGGTCAATCATTTGAAGAAGCCCTAAATAGATGCTTGATTGTGAAACTAGCAATATAGCATCAAGTAAGACAATGGCATCTCTTGGTGGAGTACTAGAAAGAACTGAAATTGATCCTTATGATGGGATTTTAACAAGTGTATATTATATAGATATAAGCACATCATTAACCAAATATAAAAATACTTATACTAGATTTATTTTAGAAGATGATAATTAAAAACTATTTTTTAAAAATAAAAAAGGAAATTAGGAATGTTCTTACAACAATAACTAATAGAGGGCAATTATAAAAAGTTGATAAATCAATCAAATGCAAACTCAAAATACTATCTTTAAATTTAATAAATGGAACGCTTTATAACGAGACTAAACCATATTACATCTATTATATGAGTTTAAATTGGAACTTATTCATGATATAATTAAATAAATTTCTAATTATTTTTTTTGGGTTTCTTTTAAAAATATTAAAGCAATAAAGTAACTTGATTTTGAAGTTCTACTTGATATTTAAAGATGAATATTAATGATAACGAGCCAAAAAAAACAACCATTCTATATTTTCTAATAGTTCAAATCGATGAAACAGATAAACCATTTTTTAAGTGAATTATGTGTAAGTGCAGAGTTATAAAAAATAAAATGGAAAAGATAAGAAATGGTAGATAGCAAATTAATTATATATAAAAATATTAAAGATCTTATTAGCAATAATATAAAGGAGGTTTATTATGGAATATAAATTACTAACATCATCTAACAAAGATATAAATAGATTAATTGAATATAAAAAAAGAACAATTTATGAATATGCCAAAGATTTATCTAATGAAGAAATTGATAAAATAAATAAGTATGTAACTAGTGAAGTACCCAAACTAATTAATGATTATTGCAATATAGTAGTTGATAATAAAATAGTTGGTTGTCTATTATTAACAAATAAAGATGATGGCAAATTACTAGATGAAATCTATCTAGAAGAAGAATATAGAGATAAAGGCATTGGAACTAAGATTATAAAGAATATTTTAAATAATAATGATATAGTATATTTGTGGGTGTATAAAGAAAATAAAAAAGCTATATCTCTATATAAGAAATTAGAATTTTATGTTATAGAAGAAACTGAATCTAGATACTATATGAAATATAGTAAAGAAGTTAATTCAACTAAATGAAAATATCAACTGGTAAGTGTGGAGTTGTGAAAAACTAAAGGAAAGGAGAGTATTGATGGAAGATAATAAGTTAATTATATATAAAAATAGCGAAGGTAATATTATAGTAGATGCTATTTATAAAGATGAAACCTTATGGCTATCACAAAAAGGAATGGCAAAAGTTTTCGAATGTTCTACAGATAATATAAGTTTACACTTGAAACATATATTTGAAGAAAAAG
>OIZL01000520.1_pt1 | contig 27873 bp, 26 predicted proteins | sample 1588541 | NCBI WGS metagenome assembly OIZL01 (sample SAMN03283285) | human gut metagenome | biome: human-associated habitat; material: feces | host: Homo sapiens | place: Peru | collected 2012 | reverse complement strand
AGCATTTAAACCAAAGGACTACCAAGATTTAATAGTTCAGGTTTTTCTTCACCTTTATATTCTTTAATAGCCATGTATTTATCAATTAGTTTATTAATTTCATTTAAATTTGGATTAGTTGGTGAGGCTTCTATTTCACTTTCTAGATTATTTAAAACTTGTTTATCACTAAAAAGAATTTTTTCTAAATTAATAGAATCAAAAGCGATGTTTTCTATGGTAAAGTTTTCTTTGGTTTGCACGTTAAAAGCTTTAAGATAACGAGTTAATCTTTCACTTATTAATCTGTAATAAGAATTTTCATCTTCTACGGCATCTAGGTGAAGACTTTCAATCATTTTTAGGTAAGCTTCTACTTGGAATTTTAGAACATTTCCATCTTTTTGACAATTTAAAATTTGAAATTGAAGTCTTGATATTTCATAGTCTATGGCTTCTTTTTTATTTTTAGTTAAACCTCTTTGATTTTTTAAGTTTGTTAGAGCTGCTATTTTAAGAAAAGATTCATCTTCTATTTTTTTAATTATATATAAATATCCTTTTAGTTTAGCGGTAATGATCTTAAAAAAACTTGCATTTCTTTCTTTTCTTTGATTTAAAATATCAAGAATTTCATTAATTTCTATTTCTATGTGAGTTAGTATATCAATATATAAATTGACATTTTCATCATCAAATACGTTAAAGTCCATGCTAAGTAGAGTTTTAGATGAAGATGCTATTTTTTGATATTCTATAAAATAGTAATCGTGAAGAACTCTATTTTCTACTTTTTCAAAAAATTCTTTTGGGGGTTTTACGATTTCATCATTAAGATTTATAAGACTTAGAATGTCTACTGTTTTTTTACGTCTATTTAATAATTTTTGAAGAAATGGCATATTCTTCACCTACTTTTCTATTTTATTTTCATAATGGTATAGATAACGTTTGATAAAAATTTGTATACTTCAGGGTCAATATCTTGCATGTTTTTGATAATTTCCCAAATTTCAGTTACATTTAAGTGAAGCTCGGAATTATAGTCTTTACCAAGTCCTTCACAAAAGTTTTCAATAGCTTTTTCTAATTCTTTTTTATTTATGCTTTCCATGTTTACAGTAGTCATTTCATGAATTTGCGAACTTACTTTAGATAGTTTACCATTAATAAAGAATTCTCCGTAAGTAGTCCAGCTTGTTGGATAATGCTCATTGATGGCAAGATTTTTACTTTTAACAACTTCATAATTATCATTGTATAAACACATACCTACTACTGAGCCAGTTGGAACAATATTAACTACTTTGTTTTTGATTTTGGTAAATCTATTTTCATATTCATTTTTTAAGAAACCTGGTCCATCAAAATTGTAGATTTTTTCGACTTTTTTTAGTTTATTTTCAGGAAGTTCCATGGCTGCGCACATTGCAAGGTTTCCACCTTTACTGTGTCCTGCTATGTATATTCTATTTGTTTTATCAGTTATATTTTTATTAACATAGTCAATTGCTTTACTTTGGGTGTATGTTGGATATTTATAATTTAGTCTTAGGTTTTCTATCCAACCAATTAGTGAACCATCTGTACCATTAAAAACAATTAATATATCATCATTTATGTGAATGCACATTGCACCGAACTGCGTATTTTCATTTCTTGTATTTTCAAAATTAGTAATAATAATATTTTGATAACGCTTACTATTTTTAATTTTATCAAGAAATAGATAAGCACTTGGTTTCATAGTTCCACTTAAATCATCTCTTTTAAATGTATTTGCATACGAAATAAACTCTTTTATGTTTTTGGGTTTATCAAAAGATGCTAAAGGCAAGTATGCAAGGCAGGAAAATAAAAGAGCATCCATTTGATTAAATTTTGTATCATTAAATGATTGATTTTTGTAATATTCTAAATAATTAATTAAAGTAAACATGTAACACCTCTACTTTATTTTAGCATATTTTTATAGCAAAGATAAATATGTTATAATCTAATTGGTGATTATAAATGGAAGTAATTGATACTAATATTAGTAAAAAAAGGCATGCTGAAAGATTAGATAATAGTAGATATTTAAAAGGCAAAGCCAAGAAGTATGATTTAAGTGATTTTGCATTAGTTAGAGCTACTGATTTTTTGCCGCAAGATGGGATTCTCATGCCTCTTTGCAGTGTGCCTTTTGTAACGCATACTAATAATGTAGCAAGCAGTGTTATTTTTAAATTATTACAAGAAAACTATAACTTAGATCCTTTTAATGAAGAAGATTATAAAAAGTTAAAAGAGATGGCTAATAAGTATTCTCCACTATCTTCACAGTATAGATCTACTATTCATTTTACTTTAAATGGATTAGTATCTAATCATAGTAAGGGAGAGTTTGATAATAGAAATTTCATTATAATAGATAAACTTACTAATCATTTAGGTAAAGAAGATTTTCGATCACTTAGAATGGAAGATACGTTTGTAAAAGGACCATTTAAGTTATCTAGTGATGCAGTGATTTTAATAAATAAAGATAAGTACGGGGAGCTATTAAAAGATAATCCATGGCTAAATGATTATCATGTTACACTTTTTACTGGAGATGAAAAAGCTGCTACTGAAGAGGTTTTATTAGATTTAGGAATTACGCCAGAAGATATTAAAGAACACGGGGCTGAGTATTCAAATAGAACGCCACTTCATAAAGAGGCTTTAGCTAGATTAGCTAAGACTTATAACTGTGAATTAGAGAAACATGTTTATTCTAAAGAGTATAGAGATGACGATGAGAAAAATCTTAGAGTTTGGGAGATATTTAATAGAGCTTTTTATGATGAATTATGTTCTACTTTTAAGTTAGAACCAAGAGATGAAATTGTTAGTTATTTGTCTTCGTATAGTGTCAATCGTCAAAAGCAAGAAGAAAAACTTAAGGAATTAATAATGCAAATTGGGCTTGTAGAATATTCTGAGTTTGTATTAAGTTATAATAAAAAAATTACTGATAGGATAGCTGCTAGGAGTTTTCCTACTAATGAGCAATTACTTTTGGGAGGCGTACTTAATATTAGTGGTAATTTAAGTGAAGAAAAAACATACCAATAAACCGGTATGTTATTTTTTTGGTACTAGTTTTTCAGTGCCACCCATATATGGTCTTAAAACTTCGGGAACGTTTACTAAGCCATCTTCATTATAATTGTTTTCTAAAACAGCAATTAAACCTCTTGGAGTAGCAACTACGGTGTTATTTAAAGTGCATGGATATTTAGTGCCTTCACTAGATTTATAGCGAATTCCTAGTCTTCTTGCTTGAGCATCACCCATTATTGAGCATGAACCAACTTCGTAATAGGCTTTTTGTCTTGGACTCCAGGCTTCAATGTCTACTGATTTTTCTTTTAGGTCAGCTAGGTCTCCTGAGCAGCATTCAAGGGTTCTTACTGGCACATTTAGGCTTCTAAAGAATTCTACGGTGTAACTCCACATCTTGTTGTACCAGTCCATGCCATCTTCTTTTTTACAAACGACAATCATTTCTTCTTTTTCAAATTGATGAACACGATATAAACCTCTTTCTTCTAAACCATGAGCTCCCCCTTCTTTTCTAAAGCATGGAGAGTAGCTTGTTAGGGTTATTGGAAACTCTTCTTCTTTAATAATTTGATTCATGAATCTACCTACCATAGAGTGTTCTGATGTACCAATTAAATATAAATCTTCACCCTCAATTTTATACATCATTGCTTCTTTTTCAGTAAAACTCATAACCCCATTTACTACATTACTACGAATCATAAATGGTGGTAAAACGTAAGTAAAGCCTTTATCTATCATAAAGTCACGAGCATAAGTTAAAAGTGCTGAATGAAGCCTAGCGATGTTTCCTTTAAGAAAGTAAAAGCCTTCGCCAGTTGTGCGTCCTGCGCCTTCTTTATCTAGTCCATCTAAACTGATAGCTATGTCTGCATGATAAGGTATTTCATAATTAGGTACTACTGGGTCACCAAATTTTTCTAATTCTACATTTTCACTATCGTCTTTACCAATAGGAACACTGTCCGCTATAATGTTAGGTATTAGAAGCATTTTTTCTTTAATTAGTTCATTTTTTTTGCTTTCTGAGATTTCTAGAATTTTGATTTGAGCATCCATTTCGCCGATTTTCTTTTTAATTTCTTCGGCTTTTGCTTTTTCGCCATTTTTCATTAGATTGCCAATTTCACTTGATAGTTTGTTTTTCTCAGAACGTAAGTTATCTCCTTTTAGTTTAGCATCTCTAACTTCAATATCTAAGTCAAATATTTCATCAACTAGAGGTAGTTTTTCATCTTGAAATTTCTTTTTAATATTTTCTTTTACTAGTTTTTTATTTTCTCTTATTAATTTTATGTCTATCATTTTAATCCTTCTTTCTAATAAATAAAAAAGAATGGTACGTAAAGGAGCAATGATGCGGTACCATCCTTATTTTAACTTAATTATAATAACGGCTTGTTAGCCGGGTGCGATTAACACCACTAATAGGTAGATACTAAAGGTTTCTTGTTAACTTACACCAACCGTTAACTCTCTAGAAAGAAATTACTTTAGATTGTCCTATATCTTCGTTTTCTTTTAATATTTTAACATAATTTTTTATTTTTGCAAGTTATAAATTGATGTGGTCAATATCATCAACCATATCTAATTGATTTTCTAAAATGGATTTAAGTCTTCTTTTAAATGTTATGATATTACGGCGAAGGGTTTCAGTTTCACGCTGAGTTTTTTCTGCTTCTATTAGAGCATTATTAACAATTCTTGAAGCATTCTTCTTAGCATCTTCAATAAGTCTATCAGATTCATCTCTAGCAATTCTTTTAATTTGATTTGATGCATCTTCGGCGACTAAGATTGCTTTGTTAAATGTTGCTTCCATGTTTTTGTACTGCACTAAGTCATGTTTTAGATTTTCTATCTCTAGGTCTTTTTGTTTTAGTTCGTTTAGCATGTTTTCAACTTTATTAATGCAGTCATCAACAAATTTATTAACTTCTTCCTTTTTATAGCCACGAATGCTCGTGCTAAATTTTTCCATAATATCACCTTCTATGGTTTAATTAAAACTCTATTTCATCCATTTTTTTATCTTGTTTTTCAGTTCCGTCAGTCATTTTTCCTTGAACGGTAACGTTTTTAGGTGTGCATAGGTAAATTCCATTACCTAGTTTTTGTAAATCGCCACCTATAGCATATATGCAACCAGTTAAAAAGTCAATAATTCTTTTTGCTTGGTCTGATGTAACTCTTTTTAAATTTACTACTACACTATTTCTTTTTTTCAAATGGTCAGCAATAGTTTGACTTTCTGAATAAGCGCGAGGTTCTACTAAAATCATTTTGTTGCCTGAGCCATCATCTTCATCTTTGATGTCTTTGCCACTAACCATATAGAATTCTTCTTCAATACTATCATTAGTGTTAACTTCATCATCTCCAAAAATTGCTTTTTTGAAATTAAACGCCATAAATATTCCTCCTTATGTTATTCTATAATCTATTCTATCATACTTTTTTTAGTTTTTAAAGAAGAAAAAAGCACGAATTTGTGCTTAAGATATTTTTAGAGATTATTAAACTTAAAATTTAATTCTATCACTGATATAGTCTTTTACTTCATCAAGTTTTAAAGTAATTTGCTCCATTGTATCTCTATCTCTTAGAGTAACTGTTCCATTGTTGATAGTTTCATCATCTACTGTTAGACAATATGGAGTACCAACGGCATCGCTTCTACGATATCTTTTACCAATAGAACCTGATTCATCGTAACTACACATAAATTCCTTAGATAAATTATTATAGATTTCTGTTGCTTTTTCACTGTGTAGTTTTTTAATTAGTGGTAAAACACAAACTTTGTATGGAGCTAAGAAGTTTGGTAATTTTAGAACTTCTCTTTCATCAGTATCACTGATTTTTTCTTTATGATAGTGTTCAAATAAAAGTGCTAAAACAGTTCTATCTAAGCCATAAGTTGATTCAATGATGAATGGAATAAATTTTTCATTAGTTTCAGGGTCTAAATAATGCTGTGATACACCACTATATTCTTCATGTTTTGATAAGTCATAGTTTGTACGGTTATGGGTTCCGTTAATTTCTCCCCAACCAAATGGGAATAAGTATTCTATGTCACAAGCTGCTTTAGCGTAGAATGCTAGTTTTTCATGGTCGTGAAATCTTAATTTTTCGCTTGGTAAGCCTAAATATTCAAAGAATTTTTTTCCGTAGTCTTTAAAGTATTCGTATAAATCTTGGTCACTACCCTCTTTGCAGAATGTTTGATATTCCATTTGTTCAAATTCTATGGTTCTAAATGTAAAGTTTCCTGGAGTTATTTCGTTACGGAATGCTTTACCTATTTGACCAATACTAAATGGGAGTTTTGCACGCATACTTCTTTGAACGTTTAGGAAGTTTACATATTCTCCTTGAGCATTTTCTGGTCTTAAGTATACAACTGATTTATTGTCTTTAACTACACCACGGTATGTTTCAAACATTAATTTAAATTGTCTAATTTCAGTAAAGTCACATTTACCACATTTTGGACATGGGATATGATGCTCGTTAATATAGTTAAGTAGTTCTTCGTTTGTCATAGCATCACCAATGCTTGAGTTAGTAAAGTCGTTAACTAGGTTATCGGCACGGTGTCTTGCTTTACAGTGACGACAGTCAGTTAGAGGGTCAGCGAATGAAGCTACATGACCACTTGCTTCCCATACTCTAGGGTGCATTAAGATGTCAGCATCTAGTTCATAAGAGTTTGGTCTTTCTTGAATAAATTTTTTACGCCAAGCGTCTTTAACATTGTTTTTTAGTCTGCTTCCTAAAGGTCCGTAGTCCCAAGTGTTTGCTAGACCACCATATATTTCACTTCCTTGGTAGATAAATCCATAATTTTTAGCAAAATTTACTAAATTTTCCATTTCGTTTTTCATATTTCATTTCCTTTCTTACTGCACGCTTCCTTTAACAAAAAAAGACCTAATTCATAGGGGCACAGTTATGTGCGGTTCCACCCTACGATAGGTCTTCATTAAGATATAGCTCGTTCTTTTCCAAGGAAGTCATCGCTTTAATACACGTATTATACAACTTTTTATTTTGTTATGCAAGTGCTATTTTACTGCTAAGTATTCTTTAATTTTAGCCTTGGTTTGTGTTAGTGATTCTTCATTGGGAATCATGACATAAGCTTTTAATCCACCGGTTGAATATGTTTTATCATAGCCATTACTTCCCGTTAAGGCAGTGGTTTCTATCTGCCATTTAATGTTTTTATCTAACTGCATATTAATTAGTTTAGTTATTGAGTCTTGATCAATGTTGGTTAGAACGCCACTTTTTAGAGATGATAAAATTTTGTTGTACTTAGTTAGAGTGCTTGGGTTACTTAATTTGTTAATCATTGCTTCAATAATTTGGGCTTGGTGTCTTCCTCTTGCGTTATCTTCTCCGGCGTATTGGTGACGATTTCTAGCATAAGCTAGGGCTTCTTCGCCGTTTAAAGTGTTTTGGCCAGGCTTAATATAAATCATTTTGTTTGCAAATTCTCTTTTAGAGTTTTGTTCACACACACGGTTTGCACCGCAGTCTATATCACCATTATATCTATATGTTGGTTTTTCTACGTTTACATTAATGCCATCAATGGTATTTATTATTTTGATAAATGATGTGAAGTTTACTCTTGCGTAATAGTTTACTTCGGTATCTAAAAGGTTACCTACGGTTTTAGCACTTTCTAAAACGCCATAAATACCAGCATGTGTTAGTTTATCTTTAGCATTCTTACTATCTAAAGTTACATAATAGTCTCTTGGGATACTGATTATTAAAATTTTACCACTTTTTGGATTTACAACAGCTGCTAGGTTAACATCACTTCTTGCTGATTTATTTACTTTACCACTTGTATCAATTCCGCTTAAGTAAACTACGAAAGGCTTCTTTGTTACATTTACTTCTTTTAATTCACTTTCGGTCTTAATTTTTAAATCTATGCTTTCAATGCTTCTAATTTGATTTTCGATGTGATGGTCTTCTAGATAAATATCCATTAAACTAGAATTTAGAAAAAGTCCTTTTGTTTCTTCATTTATTAGAGAATTTACGGCATCATCTATATTAGAATATTTTTTTTCTTTAAAAGTTATTTTCTTTTCAAGTTCTTTAATAGAAGAAATAAACTCTTCTTCACCATTATCATATAGAGCTATTTTTTGATTTTTTAGTTCACTGATTTTAGAGTAATTGCTTTTATTTAAAACATAAAGCTCGTAAGTTTCAGTTCTTTGGCCTTTATCAAAAATATTGTTAAAAAAGGAAATTGTCCCAAAGGCGTAGTTGATACCGATAATCATGATAATTATTAAAACTATACTAAAAAATGAACTAACTAACTTCGTAAATAAACAAGTTCTGCGGCATAATTTTTTTACAAGAAAAAATATAATAACACTAAGTAATACGGTTCCTGGAATAAAATATTTAAGTGGTATAATATTAAAATAGATTAAGACAGATAGTGCTAAAACGGTTATGATTACTAAGATAAGCGCTAGTACATGATAAAATTTGTCTTTTTTCTTTTTATTTTTTTGTTTCATATAAACAACCTCAATGAAATCATACCATATTATAAAAAAAATAGGTTATTTTTGTAAATAAAACCTATTTTATTTGACATAACTACTTTGATATGGTTTTTGTCTGCGGAGAACCATAAGTTACTCCAAGAGTAATTTCTGTTAGTTCTAACATTTGATTATATAGACTGTTAATCTCGTTAATTACTTTTTGTATACTCTCTTCACCATATAGAGATGGAATTTCTAGCATATTTTTTAAATCTGCTCTTTTTACTGCTACTTTGGCAAGTAATGTATTATCGTCAACTGTTTCAGCATCATTAATTATTTCTTTTCTGTTACTTTTGTAAAGTTCATTTGCATCTGATACTTGAGCATTATTCCAAGTATCATAGATAAACATAGCTTTACTATCCCATTCATCTTCTAAACGATCAAATTCAGTTTTTTCACTTACACTTGGAGAATTTAATTCTTCTTTTTGTTCACTACCTACTTCTGCTGTTTGCTCATTTTGAGGAACGATACCAAAGACATGTAATTTTGATAAAGGTACCCAAAGAGAAATTTCCATTCCTGGATATATTTTATTTGGATTTTCTATATCGTTATTTTTGCAGATGCGGTTTACTTCTTCTTGGATTTTAGCATTTGAGTCACAGTAAAGTGAAGCAATTGATGATAAGTTATCACCATTTTCAACCGTATATACTACTCTTTGCTTTTCTTCTTCTACTACGTTTACGATACCAGTTGGGTCATCTTCTATCTTTTTATCTTTTTCTTGTGATAATGAACAGCCAGTCATACTAGTAAGCATAATAGTACCAGCTAGAATTCCTGCTGTAACTCTTTTTAATTTTTGTTTGTTATAAATTGCAACGGTACCAAACTTTGCTACGAACTGTTTAAAATTATCTATGTACCCTGCTATAATTGATTTTTTAGGAATTTTATTTAAAGTTTCGGTATAAACTGTTATTTTGCCACTGGCATTAATTCCTTCAATCATTCCGTTTACTTTAAAATTTTCTGATGTTTTCATACGACTCACCTATTATAAGTATATAATATTATTTTTTAATTGGCAAATAAAACTGTAAAGCACTATTTACCGAGAATACTAGCTGTTAGTACTAGATTATCAAGACCAGTTATTTTAACTTCTACAAGCTTATTATGTGGTAAGCTTTGATCTACTTTTACTCTTAGATAATTTGTGGTATATCCATAAGTATAGCCGTCTTTTTCTTCTTCGGTTAAGATTTCCATAGTTTTACCAATAAACTCTTTTAAATATTCTTTTTCACACTCATCTGATAAAGCTAGTAATTTATGGGCTCTATTTTTTTTGTCTTCTTCGGTTACAACATTTTTCATCTTGGCTGCAGCAGTGCCATCTCTTTTAGAGTACGGAAATACGTGAATTTTACCAAATTTAATTTTACGAGCAATTTCTAGGCTTTCTTCAAAGTCTTCATTAGTTTCTGTTGGAAAACCTACGATAAAGTCAGTTGTAATGTTGATACTAGGACGCACTTTTTTAATGTTATTAATTATTTCCATATATGTTTCAATATCATATTTACGGTTCATCATTTTCAAAGTACGATTGCAAGTATTTTGAACTGGAATATGCATATGGTCACAAAGCTTAGGATTAGTTTTTAGTTCTTCTAGAAATTCAGGTGTATTTATCTCAGTTATTTCAATACTGCTGATGCGAATTCTTTTGATAGTATCTATTTTACTAATTTCTTTAATTAGTTTTACTAAATTTGGATATCTTCCAGTATGAATACCGGTTAGAACAATTTCTTTAAAGCCTTTTTGAGCTAATGCTTTAATTTCATTTAGTGCTGTATCAAATTCTTTAAATCTAACATTACCACGAACATAGGGAATAATGCAGTATGAACAGTAATTATCACAGCCATCTTCTATTTTAATAAAAGCTCTAGTTCTATCATAGGTACTATCTACTGTCATGTCTTCAAATGTTACGTCTGATAAATCATATATTTTTTGAATTTTTTCTTGGTTTTTTAAGTATTCCTCTACTAATGAGACAATTTTAGTTTTATCTTTATTTCCAAGCATTATATCTATTTCTAAATCTTTTAAGTCTTCTTTAGCGTGCTGAGTATAACAGCCACAAACTACGATTATGGCATCTTTGTTCATTCTTTTGGCTTTTCTAATTATTTTACGGTCTTTAGCGTCACTTTGATTAGTTACACTACAAGTATTAATAACTACGATATCAGGACTTTCTTCTAGGGAAACTATTTGATAATTACTATTTAAAAATAAGCTTTTTATTACTTCTGATTCATAATAATTTACTTTACAACCTAATGTTTCTATTGCTACTTTCATTTGTACCACCCTTTAAAAAAAGCCATTAATGGCTTAAATCTTTTTGTAATTGTTTTAATGCCTTTAGAAAATCTTCTTCTTCTTCATATTCAAACATTTTAACATCTAGTTTTGGCATTTCTAAAGTATTTTCAGTTTTTTCTGAGTTTAAATCTATTTTCTTAACACTAATTTCAGTTATTGGGCTACTATATTCATCATCATAGTTAATGAACATTTTGTCTTTGTTTTTAATTAGTTCGTCATAACTGATAATTGCATTATTTTCTTGTTCTTCTTCATAAGATGTTAATTTGATTGTTTCTGGTTTATAATTTTTTTCAATATTTTTACAAACTGCTTCAATATCAAAGCCATCTTTTTTCTGAGGAATTTCTTCTATATCATCACATTTAATTAAATAAATAATATAAATAAATAAGACAATAAGTAGGAATGTTCCAATAAAGAAGAAATAATCTCCCATACTTAATGAATATATAAATCCTAATAAATTTTCTAAAACTTCTTTCACTTTAAATCACCAAAATTTCTTTCTATTATACATTATTTTTTGTTTTTTTCAACTTATAATAAGTATTACGCTTAATAAGTTATTTAATCCATGAATTATCATTGGATAGTAGATGTTTTCTTCTTTTGCGTAGATGTACGCTAGGGTGCAACCGATAGCTACATAAGGAATACTTGTAACTAGGGCATACGTTAAGTTTAAATCAGTGGGAAATATATGAAGAAAACCAAATATAAGACCACTTATTACTATAAATGCTATTTTATTATTAATTACTTTTTTTAATCCTAATCTAAAAATGCCCTCTTCTACAACTGGGGTTGTAATACTGGTTGTAAAGAGCATAAATAGTGGTGCTGCCTCAATATAGCTATTGATTACTTTTTGATTTTCACTAACATCTAAGTCAAAACCAAGAAGTAAGCATAATACACTTGAAATAATGCCACTGCCGATTTTTACGATCACAAAGATTACTAAATATTTAAACAATTTATTAATTACGGTTTTTCCTTTTAGTTCGGATAAATTTTTAGTAAATGTTTTTTGATATACGATAAATATAACTGATGCCATTATGATTTCGGCAGTCGTTGATAGAACTACTAAATCTTGATAGTCATTTATTGTAAAACCTAAATATTTAATAACAGTTACTAGTAATGTAGATAAGTAAAAAAACATTATTAGAGCACCAATTAGTTTGATGATATTAATTATTCTTTCTTTCATTTTTAACCTCACATTATATTACTATATAAGATTCCCGCTAGAAACATGTATAAACTATAGGTTGTAATACTGACTACGATATTATTATTTTTGCGATATATTAAAGCTAGTAATAAGAATAATACAAATGATGGAATGCTGTTTATGATCATGTTTGGTAAGGTTCCACCAATTAGATATGCATGATAAACTGCTGCTGATAGACCTGAGATAATAATACTTGCATTATAGTCAAATAATTTGTTTACTCCAAGAGCAAATACGGTTACTTTTAGATATGGTATTAAGATAATACTTTTAATAAATAATAAGATTAATTCTAAGTTAAATGGTCTATTAAATATATTAAAGAAACTTACTGGTGTATAGTTTAAATAAAAGCTTTTACCGATAACTTTACATAGATAATTTGTTATTAAGATAACTGTAAATATAACTAAGAAAGCTACAAATGAGTAAATAAAGTTACTTAAGAATTTTCTTTTATATTTTTTTATACCACTTTTTAGTTCATCTTTATAAATTATATAAAAGCATATTGATATGATTAAATATACGATAAATTCAGTAAATGTTTTACTTATATGAATATTTAAGGTACCTAATAGTTTATTAAAATATTCTTCAGCAAAAAGTAAAACTACAAAACTTATTAATAATTTAATTAAATTTACTAAAAAATCTTTCATACTGCTCTCCTATTATTATTGTAATAAACAAATGTAAACTATTCAATTTCATTTTGTAAACTTTCAATCAAGTTGACGCAATTAGACATTTACTAAATCACTATTCTTAATAATATAAATTTTTTTGTTTTTATAAAATGCGTAGAATACATTGCTTAAATCTATGTCTTGTTTCCTTAGGTAGTTAGTTAACCAAAATTTACTGTGTTTAATTTCTTTTAGAGTTTTATCTTGAATGACGCCATCTATTATGAGAGCTAGAGGATATGTACTATTAGTTTTAAATATATTGTATTTAAAGATACTTAATTTACCATTAGTTTCTAAAAATGCATACTCTACGTCTTCTATTGATTTTATGTTATTTTGACGTAGGCTTAATAAGAGATCGTCAAGAGAATATCTTTGCTTAATCATTTCTTTATAGTTGATAATCCCTTTATTTATGATAATACTTGGTTTACCATCTAAAAGATTTCTAAACTTTCTTGATTTAACACTGATAAAAGCAAATAAGATTTCTATTAAAACTAGGACGGTAATGGGAGCTACAGTTAGTACAAGAGGTTCATCGATGTTTTCAATACTTATTGCTACTAATTCAGCTATTAAGATTGATACAATAAGGTCAATAACTCCTAACTGCCCTATTTCTCTTTTGCCCATTAGACGATAACTAATCATGATGAAGAAGTAGAAGAATAATGTTCTATATACTGCAATAAATAGTTTCATATAGTTCACCAATTATATAATGGAATATTTATTAAAAGTTTATTCAAAAAAACTTTAAAAAAAGTTTTAACTGTCTTTTTTTAAAGTCTTGTTAGGGTTATAATTAATAATTAAAATTTGGTTTGGTGAAATATTTTCTTTAACCGTGAGATGTTTGCTTGCTAGAGTATTTTTTATTCTTTTTAAATATGCTATATCTGTTTCTTCTAAATTTCTTTCAGGAATTTCATCATTTAAAAAGTTTGCTCTTGGCACTAATAAAATAGATGGATTATCGTTTTTAAATATTTGGTAATACTTCTCGAAGAAATCTAATACTTTTTGAGCTTCTAAAACATCAAGATGGTTATCTTTTATTAATTTTTCAACGTTTTGAAGGCATGATTCATAGTCTCTATTTCTAAATGCTTCTTTATCATAATGATTTCTTTCCATACCACCGGTTGTAAAGTGTAAAAACCATGATGGTGATGAAACTGCATAATAAGCTGAAGAAGCAATAGTTTCTGATAAATAAATTGGCGTTTTTTGCTCTCCTTGGTATAAACCAAAAATATTTTGCTTGCCATGATTACTAAATATCGTGCGAATTTCTTCTAGTTCTGTTAATGACCATGGTTTATTTTCTAGGATAAGACCATTTTCACTTATTGAGGTTTCAAAAGCCCCATTAAAGGTATGAAATAAGTAGCCTTCTAAAAAATAGTTTTGAATAATCTCATTTACTTTAGCGCCTTTTTGCAAAGCAAAGTTTGCTACACATTCAAAATAGTCATCATCGTGATATCTAAACTGTTCATCTTTTTCTAACTTTTCTTTTAAAATATTAGTTAGTTCTTCAAGATACTCTTCACTTCTAGTCATTAAATAATACATCAATACTAAAGATTTTAATTTTAGTTCTTTTTCTAGTTTTAGATTACATTTTATTTTACTTAAAATATCATTAATACTTTCTTTAATAAAAATCAGCCCTCCTTAGCACTACTTCTTTAATTTATCATTTTTAGTTCTTAAAATCAATCATACATCTTTTTATTATAAGTAAATTATGGTATGATATTTGTATGAATAAGATAATGTTTAAGATAAGTTCAAATGTATTATTTGCTCAAATTTTAAATAAAGATATGCCAAAAGAGGATTTAAATAAAACTAATATCATTGACACTAGAGAGTTAGTTTTCAGTGAATATTATATTAAACAAAACCTTGATTTAGTATCTTCTTTTTTGAATGTAATAATTATTAAAAGAAAACTTAGTAAGGTTATTGTTAAGGATTTTGAGATAATTGGACCAGTTTTAGATATTATCAAAAGTATTCCAAATATTAAAGAGCTTTCAGTAGTTCCGGACGTTTTAATTAATTATGATACTTTTTTAAAACTATTAGAAAATAATTATTTAGAAAAAATAGATTGTTATGATTTTCCAAAGATACTTTTAGATAGATTAGATGTTAATAAAAATATTGAAATAAAAACAAGAACGGAAATTCTTTTTGTTAGTAATTTTATGAAAATAAATAATTTAAATACCTACTCCGATATTTACTATAAGAAAAGTATTGTTATAACTAACCCATTTAAAAAGGAAGATCTAGATGATTATATAACTTTTATCAAGATTAATAATCATTTAAAGGAGATTGATTTTAAAGATTTTGATCAAGATGCATTTTTTAATATAATGAATATTTTACTTTTAAATAGTAAAAAGAATATTAAAGTTATACTTCATGATTTTAATAATTTAAATGAGGTAATTAATAATGTATCTAAATTTAAAAAAGAAAATGAAAAGAAACTTATTGAAAATAATATAAACTTTAAAATTAATTACAGTGATGAATATAAAAAGAACAATTTCTTAAAGCAGTTGAATCTTAATTTTTTAAAAATTTCTCTAGGTGGAGTCATTATTGTTTTATTAATAATGATTGGCATTAATTACTATAAAAATTATGTGGATGAACAAAATTATCTAGGCATTGAAAATAATTTAAAGGAGATAATTAAGAATAATCAAGCAGAAAAAGAAGAGATTCCAGATATTGATATTATTGAGCCTGATGAAAATGATACAACTACTACTAGTAAGACAACAACGGTGTATGATATTCAGTATGAGAAAGTATTTTCTTCTTTACTTGAGATAAATAAAGATACAACTGGCTGGATTACAGTAAATAATACAAAAATTGATTATCCAGTTGTTCAAGCTAAAGATAACGATTATTATTTAAAGAGAGATTATAATGGTGTTAAAAATAGACATGGATGGATTTTTATGGATTATCGTAATAATATTGATGAACTTGATGAAAACACAATTATTTACGGACATAATCTAGCAAATCAGACAATGTTTGGAACTTTAAGATATGCTTTAAATCAAGGTTGGTATACAAAAAGTAAAAATCAAGTTATTACATTTAATACATTAAAAAGTAATATGAAATGGCAGATTTTTTCAGTATATACAATACCAGTAACAAATGATTATTTAGATGTTACTTTTGCTACCACAGAACAATATCAAAATTTTATTGATATGATTACTGCAAGAAGTATTTATGACTTTCAGCAAACTGTTACGACTAATGATAAAATTTTAACTTTATCAACGTGTGCTAATGGTCATGATAATAGATTAGTAGTTCATGCTAAATTAATCCAAGAATAAAGGAGCACTAAGCTCCTTTTTGATTTTCTTTGATTACTTCCAAGATTGCTCGCATTTGACGATACTCATCTAAAGTAAACATATCATTATCATTTTTCTTTTCAACCACAACGTATTCTATTTTTGGTTCTGGTTTTGGTTCTTCTTTAATAATTGGCATTTCAATTGCTTCTTCTTTAGGTATTACTATTTTTTTAGGCATTTCTATCTCTTCTACTACTTCTTTAACTTTTATTTTGTCATTTTTATTTAAGAAGTAATTAATTATTTTAATTAATATTAGTGATATAATCCATAGAGCAAAGATACTAACACTTACTTCAAATAAAATCATTAAATGATCATTTGAATAAATACTTATTTTACTTGCTAAATCAACTTCATTATTATCAATTTCATCTAATATTAAGAAAAATAGATACATATTAGCTATAAAAACAATAGAATTATAAACTCTTATATTACTTTTAATTTTTTTATTTGCTAGATTATAAATTAGAATACCTAAACTAATTACAAGCATTATTATATAATTTAGTACTGAAGGAAAATAAATCATCGTAACAATATTTTTTGATATTGTATTAAATATTTCTAAAATTGAGTCATAGTACATGTATATTAGTATTCCAATAATTATTATACTGATAAATGTATATAACCATTTAGTAGTTTTATCTTTTTTAGATATAAACTTAATATCTATGATGATTAGTATTAAACCAAATAATAGTACTAAAAAAAGAGGTGATGAAAAAATCAAACTAAAAATAGTTTTAACTTTTTCTAGTAAAGTAAACTCTACCATTTTATCACCTCTTCCCCTTTTTATTCTTAAATTAATTCACAAATATAAATTGTTTGTGTTTCTTTATCTCCTTTTGTACATGTTATTAATGTTAGTGTATTTTTATTTTTATTTCTTTTAATAGCAACATCGCCATCTTTAATATCTGTATAAATATTACTTATTTTATAGTGATATTCCTTGTTATTATAGGTAATATCGACCAAATCCCCATTTTCTAATTTATACAAATTTTTAAAGAATGAAATTGAACTTGTTCCTGAATGAGCAGCTAATATAAAGTTCCCATTTTCAACATCTGGATAATTAGATGATGGAACAATATAGATGTTACGATTTACGTTATTATATTTTGAGTCTTTACTAACAAAGCCTCTTTTTAAATTTATTTTAGGAATAGAAATATCACCAATATAGTATTTTGAATAATCAATAGTTTTAATAACTGGTGCCTTTTTAGTTGTTGTAGGCACAGTCTCTTTTTCAGGTTCATTTTCGTTTGGTGTTTCAGAAGGAGTAGTATCCTCTTCTGAATTTATCTCGGCTTCTTCACTATCGCTTTCTTCAATACTTGCCATAATTTCTTCTAAATACTTTTCATTCATCTCATTAAAGACTTCATATTTTTGACTATTATAGTAAGTACTTAAAAGTAAGCAAATACCAACAAATGATATTAATACTCCAAATATAATTTTTATTTTAGTTTTCTTTGCCATTTTTAATTAATACAGCAGCACCACCAGCAAGTATTATTCCACCAGCTATATATGTTAATGTACTAGTTAATCCTGTTTTAGGAACTATGATAATTTCAGGTTCTTCCTTTTTGTTATATACAGTTAAGCTTACTGCATCAACATACTCGCCATTATTTTTAATTTTAATATTGCCTTCATCATCTACACTAAAGTAAATTTTTTCAGTTGTTAATTCATAACCACTTGGAGCAGCCTCTTCTGATAAAACATATTCTCCTTCTTCTAATACAATATAACTAGCTGAATTAGTTGTAGTAATTGTAGCTACTGTTTCCCCTTTGCTATTCTTAATCATTAAGATTGCGCCACTAACATATTCTTTAGTTTCACTATCTAATTTATTAATTTTAATAGACTTTTTATCTTTTAATTCATTAACCATTTTAATGTAATCAACTTTGTTGAATGTTCCATTTACTTTTTCGTAAACGTTGTTGTTTTCATCAACTTTGAATGTTATAACTGTTTCACTTAATTTATAACCTTTTGGTGCAATTGTTTCAGTTAAAGTATATTCTCCTGGTTTTAATTCTACATAATGAGCTGTTGTAGTAGAAACCCATTTATCAATTTCTTTACCAGTAGAATCTTTTAATACTAATGTTGCACCAGCAAGTTCATTTGTACCAGTAATATCGGTTTTGCTAATTCTTACTTTAGCAATTTTCTTATCTACCATAGTTACTTTATAAGTACCATCTTGAGCTGTAATATTTACTTTTTGCTTATTAGCAATTAAGTATCCTTTTGGAGCACTTTCTTCTACTAAAGTATAAGTACCTACTGGAACATCATCAAAATATTTATAATTTGCATCAGTTGTCCAGCTTTTATATAGATTAGTTGATGCACAAGTTGTATTTGTACAATCGCCTTTATATAAAGCTAGTTTAGCATTTTTTACATAGTTACCACTTTCGTCAACTTTGTAAATTGTTAACTTATTATGTTTTTCTTCTTTAGTAATACTAAATGAAATATCATCATCTACTGAATGAGACTCACTATATAATTCACCTAATAATACATATTGATGTGATGAATCATAAAAGTACTCATAAGCATGGTAAGTATAATATACTCCACTTGCTTCAACTTTGAAGTTTACTGTTGAACCAGCTGCTACTGAGCTAACTGGAACAGAAACTTGGAATGAATTACTAGTTTTATTAATAATTTGAGCACCACTAGGGGCACCTACTAATTTTAAGTTAACTGATCTTACATTTCTTTTAGAAATTGTTATTTTTCCTGAAACATAATTTCCATTGGAAATTGTAAATTTAGTGTTGCCACTTAAACTTATGCTTCCACTTGTTTGAGAATATGCTTTTGCACCACTTACTAAGTCATAGATTGCTCTTGAAACACTGTTGCTATTATAAGAATTGATAATATTGTTTTTAGCAGATGAACTTAAGTTGCTTGTTCCGCCTACTAAATCTTTAAACCACCAAACTGCAGTTTGCATAATATAATAGTCTACTGTGCTGTTACCTGTATTTGGTTCATTATCAATAATATAAACAAATCCTTGGTGTGCTTCACGACTTAATGTCATAGTTGAATTTCTTGGAAATTTCTTATTTGATTCTTCACAATATATAGAAATTCCATCAGCAGTATTCTTAACATATACAGTTGGAACACCGCTTACATATGATTTTACTTGTGTAATTCCTGTAGTTTTAATAGTGCTTGGAGCACTTGCTGCGGTAACATTTTGGACTAAGCCAAACATACCTAATACAAAAATTAAAATAGATAAAAATTTCTTTTTCATACCAATTTACCCTCTTCCTAACTCCTTTTTCTTTTTGCGCCATATATACTACCACAAAACTCTAAAAAAATCAAGTTTTAACGACACTTCGGCGCTTATATAAAAGTTTATCTAAAAATATTACTTCTTTTAGCACTTTCCATAACAGCTTTATATTCATCATTGGAAATTGTAAGACCATAATAAAGTCTTTTATCAAGAGACATTGATGATATAGCTGTAAAAAATTCTCTAAAATCTTTGATAGTGTATCCAGCAATACTAAGTCTATTTAGACTACCTATATGATAAAGATTATTTAAAGTTGGTGCATTTGGAAAAACATCATTTCTTTCCTTATATCCATCTAATAATGTATATGCAAGTTCACTATTTTGATGTCTTCTTACTAATGGAATAGGTTTATTTATCATATTAAGAATGCTGTTCGTAGTTTTATAAGAGTCAATTTCTGCCATTCTTTCAGATGGATCACTTTTGTAAAACTGTAAATATTGTTCTTTAAGTGGATTTATTATGCTTTCGGCTTCTTCTCTACTTAATCCTCTACTTAATAAATCTAAAATACTTTTTAAATTTATATAAATTGGACTTAATTCTAAAATACGTGCGTCTAATCCGTTTTGACCTGTTGCAACTTTCTTAATTTGATTAGCAAGCTCTAATTCATGAAGTAGCGTTCTAGCAATTATAATGTTTCTTATTAAATATACTTCTAATTCATTAAATTTAGGATCAACAAGTTTTAAATAATTTAGCCTGCTTTCTATATTGTCAAAATCTACTACTATCTTTCTATCGACACTCATGTAATAAGCTGCTGTTTTATCAGTTTTAGTTCTTTCCTCACCCCGAATATAATATGCGTCTTTAACAAAATCATGTAAGCCGCGATGATTTAAAACGATTTCTAATAATTTATCGCAAAAGGCATTATCCGCAATTTTGCGATTAATAGAATAATCAAATATTAAGGATAATAATTCTTCTTCCATATAAAAACCCCCTTTTTTATGTGGATTATCATACTATAAAATAAAAAAAAAAGCAAGTTATCTTGCACTACGGTAAGATTCACCTGCTACTAACGTTTTATTTTTTAAGGTAAATAGCTCTGATACAGAGACTACAGCATAGCCTTGCTCAGTTAATATTGGCATTAATTCTTCTACGGCATTTTTGGTAGTTTCGTATAAATCATGAAATAGAATGATGTCACCATCTTGAATATTTTCTAAGACCATATTTTTAATTTTTTCAGTATTTCTACTTTCCCAGTCTCTAGTATCTAAACTCCAAAGAATAAGTGGCACGTTTACGGCTGCTTTAATATCAGCATTATATGAACCATATGGAGGTCTTAAATATGGCATATCTGCATTAGTTATTCCTTTATATAATTCATTATTATCATTTACTTTTCCTAGCATTTTATCAATAGTTAATTTAGTTAGTTTTGAGTGGTCTATAGTATGATTAGCTATTTCAAAGCCTCTATTATAGACTTCTTTAACAATATCTTTATGACTTTTAATATTGTATCCTACTTCAAAAAATGTGGCTTTAGCATCATATTTTTCTAACGTACTAATAATGTCTAACGTATATTTGCTTGGCCCATCATCAAAAGTAAACGCAACTAACTTTTTATTTTCAAAATTTCTAACTGCTTTAGTAGTTGTATAAGGAGTATAGTCTTTATTTAGATTAAACTTTAAATTAGAGTAGTCCTTTACTTCATTGTAATCTAACTTTAAAAAAGTAATTTCTCTTTGGTCATTGTATTCGCTTAAGTAAATGCTCATATCTTTTTCATTAAATAAACAATCTATTTCGGCTTTACTAATTTGCTCATTAGTAATATTTAAATTAAGATTTTCTTTGGCAATAATAATTTTATTTCTTAAATCTTCTTCTTTAATAAGATCATTTAGATTAACTAAAGAGCCTTCTTTATCAAGCAAAAGTGTATGAACCTTGACTATTTTATCTTCACTATTAAAGAATTTAAACAAAACTGATGTGTAGTTGTCGGCTTTTCCTAGTGAATAATTTATTTTATAGTTTTCATTTTGATAATCAGAAATATAATTTTGAATTATTTCATCTTTCTTATCTTTAAAGTGTGGATAAACAATATTTTTTCCTAATTTCTTTTCACTAAAAGAATAACTTGAATTATCAAGTCTTAAAACTATTAAATTAAGTAAAACTAATACTATTAAGAAAGTTCCATATATGATTATATCTTTTTTATTTTTCATACTACTACTCCATACTTCATATTTATTATACCTCTTTTAAAAAAAAATAATAGCACTTTGACAAAATTTAGTGCTAATTTACTGTTCTTTATAATTTTCAAAATTAGTTATTACTAATTGCGAGTGATTACTAACTATTTTATTTAAAAAGTAAAATAAACCTAAAAAGAAGATAACTAATGAAATAAAAATATAACTAAAGATTTTGCTTTTTTTCATACAATCACTTACTTTACTTTTTCTTATACTTTATATTATAAACTATATTAGATTTAATTTCATTAAAATTACTATTTTTTTTAATTTTATTTAAAATTTTCTTGCACAAATATATATGATATGGTATATTATTAATTGTCATGGATCTTTAGCTCAGTTGGTTAGAGCATCCGGCTCATAACCGGGCGGTCGTAGGTTCGAGTCCTACAAGATCCACCATTTTTTATTTGCGGGTGTGGCGGAACTGGCAGACGCGCTAGACTTAGGATCTAGTGGATTAATCCGTGCAGGTTCAAGTCCTGTCACCCGCACCATTGACAAGTTTGTTCGAACTATTCGAACTTTTAGATAGATATCAATCAGAAATGATTGATTTTTTTGTTTAGAAAAAAATGCATGCCAGCAGATGAGATTGAAATTTGACTTAGAAATAAAGTGATTTTTTCTTTTTTATTTTAACTTTGATTTACTCAGTATTTAATATATGATATATTATAATCAAGGGAGGTCACATGGATAATCGTTTAATCGAAAAACTAAAGTGCTTAGATGAGTCAATGGCAAGAACACATAAAAAAATTACTCAAGATAATTTGAATGAAATACAAACAGATCAAGCCTTAAATTTATTACATAGCCAATATAAAGATTGTCTAACTATATTATCACTTTTAGGCGAAGAATTTGTTTATCGTTTTAGATATGCTATATTAAGTGAAATAGAAGCACTATTAGTTGAATCTAACTTTTTTAATAAAACAACTGGACAAGCAGGAATAATGAAATGACACTTTAAAAGGTGTCACTTTTTTTGTCAAAGAAAAAATCTCCGAAGAGATTAATTAACTTATTAATTACAGTTCCAAGGTTCTAAAACGCAATCTTGACATTTTTTGAAATTGCTTGCCGGCATTTCACGGTATCCGTTAACTGTACCAAATAACCACATAACTATTGTAGGCACAAAGAATATTAATACTCCTGCAATAGCACGATACATTAAACTTTTACTAGCTTTTTTAATATCGTCATCTTTACCACCTACTACAGCTTTTCCTAAGTCGAACATTCCGTACCCAATAATTAATAATGGAATAGCTATTTTAAATACTGTTAGTATCCAACCTATAAATCCTAAAATATCTGCTGCTTCATCACAAAAACCAGTTATATTCATGCTCACATCTCCCTTACATACTTAAATTTTATATGAATTTATGGTAATTGTCAACAAATTATTTAAATATACCAAAAATTCCACCTTCTTGTTTACTAAAACCTAGCTTACCAAGAAGTTTATCTACTGCTAACAATCTATCTGCCCTATCATTAATAACTGGCATATTATAGAAGACTTTAAATTTTGTTTCATACTCAAAATTTGCTAATTCTTCATCCTTGATAGCACTTTGATTTAATATTACTTTTCCATCTTTGACTTTTTCTCGTAAATTGTTATCTTTTTTTAAAGCTTTATTTAAACTTATTGTTCCAGGATTTACTAAATATAAAATATCCGTACAAAATTGTTTTTCTGGCAAATCATTTAAATCAATTAAGATAATATCAATATTTCTAAGCGCATTTATTTTGAATTTTAATTCTTCGGCTGATGTACAGAAACTAAGATCAGGATCGTTAAAATAGATTGAATCTTGTTTAAACATTTCAAAAGCGATAACTTTATAATTTGCTTTTAATTGTTTTAACATCATATGCATTAAAGTTGTAGCTCCTGCGTGCTCTGTTACATTTTGTAATCCAATAATTCTAGCTTTAATTTTGATTTGCTCTTCTTCTTTTATGTAATCCACATTACTAAAAACATTTGGATTAGTAAATGCTGGTTTATATTCATCATTATTAAAGTTTGCGCTTAAATTTGCATTAGCAACGTAAGATTGATTACCAAATGCATTTGGTGATGTACTTACGCTTTGATTAATATCATTTTGACTTGTGTAAGATGATTCACTTAAATATTTTTTAACATTATCTAATGTATTTGGATGATTTAATAAATAGTTTATTCCTGCGGCATTTCTAGTAAAATTATAGTAACCATTTTCAACTAAGTATTTTAAGTAGTTATTACTACTAACTAGTTCACTATCGTTAAGAAGAATAATTACTTTTGATGCAGGAAAGAAACTTAAAAAATTTAAGACCTCTTTGATATCAAAATAATTTTTGATTGCGGTTATATCAATTATCGCTTTACTATAAATAAAGTTTGTTAATTGACTTTCAATCATTTCTCTAGTGAACTCGCCATCTAAGGTCTTGATGGTATCTAAATTAGCACTATCAATTATTATTCCATTTAGATTTTTTATTGCAATATACATTCAATCACCTATTTCCATCCTGGTACGTTATCTTTAGCAAAGTATATCGGTTTAGTTTCACCTGTTATTGGAAATGTAAATATTTCACCTAATATTGGTAGATCTACTCTAAAAAAAACTGTAACTTTATAATAACTTTTTTTTATATTACCACTAGTATCTTCTGTCTTAGCAACACAATACCTATACTGGTTTGCATTAGCATAATAAGGGATAAAGCCATTTACAAGTGTACCATCACCTTGTTCTGTTAAATTTTTAGGACAACTACTATATATTAAATATCCTACTGTAGTTAGATAAGCTTCGATTTCTTTCTGACTATCATCACTTAGTCCCTCGTTTTTTTCAATGATATTTACAATACCATTTTTAACCTTAAATGCTTTTGAATAATTAATTGAAAGCGCTAAAAAGCTTGAAAATAAAACTATAAAAACTAAAACAATTGTTAAAAGCCAAGTTCCACCAATTGCTTCTCTCATTTATATTATTACTTTCTAGCCTTCTTGCTTTTGTTGTTGTTGACCGCCAGCACCTTTATCAGGACATTTTACTTCTTTAGTAGTGTCACATTTTTCGTCGTCACAATAATAGCAAGTACACATTCCGTTTGATTGACATTCCTTACAGTTAAATGCTTGTGTACACTTTGTACTCCTTGTGATATTAGCCTTAATTGATGGCCAGATCAATGTAGTAAATACTACTCCTATTGCGGCGATTGCTACTACTGCTACGGCAGTCATACTTAGTTCGCCTGATGCTTCTTTCATTTTTTTATTCCTCCTATTCTTAAAATAATTATAATATAGTTTAACTACTAAATCAATATTTATGTAAAGAAAAAGATAACAATTTCTTGTTATCTTGAGCTAATACCTGTACGATCTGGATAGTATTTACTTGGCTTATCTTTACTATTATTTTTATTATGAGAGTCCTCTAAGATACCATCAATTTTGTTAACAACGGCATAGTTTTCTTGAGTACTTTCAACATTAAATGTTCCAGTAACAGTTGCTACCTTAACACTTACTTTTGGTGGTGCTTCATATATATCGTAAAACGAAATTTTGTAGTTTTTATTGATGTTTATGGTTTCTGAAAATCTTCTAATAAAGTTTTCCACAAATTTTTCTTTAATGATTCTTATTTCTCCGTATTTACGATAGTGAGCTAAATCTAATGAGTCTCCTAGAGCTGCATCAGTTATTTCTTTAATCAAATATACATCTTGTTCGTTAGTGGTTGTATAGTTTTGTAAGATTAACATTATTCCTAGAATACCTAGTCCAAAAACTATAATCCAATAACCCCATACACTTTCTTTCATTTACTTTTGCACCTCCTATGGATAGATTTTTCCTTCGTCATCTAATTCAACATCTGGATAACCACCTGGTAATAATTGTTTAATTGTACCCTCTTTGAATGTACCATCTATATAATATTTATATTTTTGTCTACCTGATGTATTGGTTGCATATCTTGTAACAAAGCTACTTATACATTCTTTTCCGTCTTCATTACAGCTAAATAAACTTCCTGAATAACCATTACTCCAGTCATAGTAATTACTATTCTTATTATATTTCTTGATTTCTTGCATTGTTTTAGTATCTAAATTAAATACATATTCAAGAGTTTCAGAATCTGCTGAATCATCGAACATTCCGTCTTTTAATCCAATTTGCCTGATTCGGTTTTCAGCTGCTTCTCCTTTAGCATCTGACCAGTTATTACCTAAATCTCCACTATCTTTACGGTTGTTAGGGTCCATATTGCTCGGATTTATAGTTCTATAAACGTAATTTGGATAGAATTTTTCAGGATCATTTTCACAATCTGGGCCAATACAACATGTAGGACAATATCTATCATAGATTACTTCTCTATTACAGTAAACACATAAACTTTCAAATACATTTCCTTCAGTAGTTAGTTTTTGATTTATACGATATTGAACATTCGATTCATTTTTACTTTTTCCTTTAGGCTCTATTTCTAAATGTCCATTATTTTCAATTGTAAACCATGTTCTATATTTTCCTTGGTAGTTTGTTATTTGCACATTAAATACATAACCTATGTTAAGAGCATCTGGAGCACTGCTCATTTGCTGATCTGTAATGTATAAACCGCTTGGTACTAAGCTGTAGTAGCCGACTGTTGGTTTGTAGAAAAGGTCTGCTTCCCAAGATTGCTTACTATTTGGAGAATCTTCTTCTGTCTCGTCTACACCTAGGAAATCCGCTTCTACTCTTGTACTTCCACCACCATAAGTTGCTCCTTCGTATTTATTATTTTCCGCTTGATTGAAATTTACAGATTTGTTAAAACTAGATGAACCAGTTTTACTTGGTAATTTACTTGTTTTTGTCCAATATTTGTTATCTGATTCTTCTGATTTTACTAATTCTATCTCTTGTTCTAACACCTTAGTATTTCCACTTACTGAATCATAATATTGTTGAGTATATGTGAATGTTAAATCAGGGTCCAAAATATATTTCCATGAACTATCAAATTTTTTATTTGTGTCTTGACATTGTTTTTTGTCTTTTTCTAATTGTTCTCTACGTCGTTTTGCAGCTTTGTATGTGCTTAGTGCTCCTGCGACATTTGCAGTAGGTGCAGTACCATTTGGACTTCCACATGAATGGCCAGTATCCCATCCTCTTTCAAATTTTGATTGTGGTGTTTCCTTGCGTGTTCCTTTATAATAAGTTCCTTCTGCTTTAACATTATGATGAGTGTAGTGACAAGGACATGATGCCTCTGGATCATCGGGTGAGTAACATGGATCATGATAGTTAGGACTTGTTTTTTCATGACTTAAAGCATCTGCTTTATTTTTTTCATATTCCCAAGCTTGATATGCCTGTTTTTCAGCTGCGATAGCGGCTACATAATCTTTACGCCATGCTTCGTAGGCGGTGTTAAAGAATGCTGTAATTGTACCTTTTACCTCTGGCTGAGAGTATTGGCCATCGTCTCCTTTAGCGAATACGAAGAATCTACCACTTGTAGATGCAGTTGTCATTGGATAAATCATATGATTTTCTTCTGTTGTATATATTTTACAATAATTATTATTTTCTAGTTCTGATGCAAATTCATTATCACGCCAATATTTAAGTGCATTCTTGGTGTAATTATTATAATAGTCTACGGTTATTTTGCTGCCAATATTTTTTTCTTGCTTTTTAATTTTTTTCAATAAAGTATCATAATCAACCTGTTTTACATATGAGTCTGATGGCGCTTGGTTTACTGTTCCATCCTCATTACAATCACCTTGACAGTCTGTAACTAGTGATACTATGTCTTCGTTGC
>OIZL01000519.1_pt1 | contig 27921 bp, 34 predicted proteins | sample 1588541 | NCBI WGS metagenome assembly OIZL01 (sample SAMN03283285) | human gut metagenome | biome: human-associated habitat; material: feces | host: Homo sapiens | place: Peru | collected 2012 | reverse complement strand
GAGGTGATATTTTGGAGATAAAGGATTTATTAAAAAAATATAATGAGTATAGTTTAGAAGGTTCAAAAGAAATTTTAACTGCATACAAATATGCTGAAAAATTACATGAAGGTCAATTTAGGCAAAGTGGGGAACCATATATTATGCATCCACTAAATGTTGCATATATACTCGCAGAAATGCACGCAGACAAAGATACAATATGTGCTGGACTCTTACACGATACTTTAGAAGACACTAATACTACTAAAGAAGACATTGCACACTACTTTAATCAAGACGTTGCAAATTTAGTAGATGGTGTAACTAAAATATCTAAAATGAATTTTTCATCAAAGCAAGCACAAAACTATGCAAATACCAGAAAAATAATAACAGGTATCACAGAAGATGTAAGAATTATTATTATCAAACTTGCGGATAGACTTCATAATATGAGAACACTTGAATACAAAAGCGAATTTAAACAAAAAGAAAATTCATTAGAAACAATGGAGATATTCGTGCCACTTGCATATTACATTGGAGCATACAGAATAAAAAGTGAATTAGAAGACATTAGTCTAAAGTATCTAAAACCAGATATATACGAAAAAATATCAGAAAAGAAGTTAAGGGTTGAAGAAAGTAGTAAAGACATAATAAATGAAATGCTACACAAAATTGAAACGATATTAAAAGACAAAAATATTCCAAATGAAATTAAAGTAAGAACAAAAAACATATATGGAATATATAAAAAAATGAATGAAGGACAAAAACTAGTAGATATACACGATTTAATTGCTTTTAAAATAATGGTAGAAGAAGTAGAAAAATGTTATTTAACTTTATACTTAATTCATAAAGAATATCCACCAATGAATGAGAAGTTTAAAGACTATATAGCAAATCCAAAAACAAATATGTATAGAAGTTTACATACAACGGTATTTGAACGTCATGGCAGACTTATTCAAACACAAATACGAACATTTGAAATGGATAAAATTGCTTCATTTGGGTTAACAGCATACTGGGATATCAAAAAAAATAAAGCAAGAGACATAATGCAAAAAGACTTAAAAGAAAAATATCAATTTTTTAAATCTCTATCAGAAATAAATTCGATGTTTGGAGATAATCAAGAATTTATAAGTCAAGTGAAAAAAGAATTATTTGCTGATAAAGTTTATTGTTACACAACTAAAGGAGACATAATAGAACTTCCAAAAGGATCTACAGTAGTAGATTTTGCTTACAAAATTCATACTGATGTAGGCAACACCATGGTAGGAGCATTTGTAAATGAAGAATATGTACCAATTAGTTATGCGTTAAAAAACAAAGACAGAGTAAGAATTGTAACAGATGAATTGTCTTTTGGCCCTAGAGAAGAATGGGAAAGCCTTGCAAAAACATGTACTGCAAAAAAGAAAATAAGAGAGTTTAATAGAAAATAAGGGAGAAATAATTATTTATTTGAAGGTGATAAAAATGAATTTAGCATTTGATATAGATGATACAATTACAAATTCTAGTGATATATTCTTAAAATATGCAAAGCTATATAATAAAGAAAATAATATCAAACATAAAATTTTAAAAAATTGCCTAAATCAAAAAGAAGCATTTGGCTGGACAAAGAGAGATGAAAAACACTTCATTAATAAATATTTAGAAAAAATTCTAATAGAAGCGAAACCACAAAGAAAAGCATTAAAAGTGATTAAAAAATTAAATAAAAACAACAACATATATTTAATAACATCACGTAGCAAAGACGAATTGAGTAATATTGAAGAAATTACATTAAATTGGCTGAAAAAATACAATATTGATTATAAATATTTGCAAATTGGCAAAATATCAAAAGGCGAAACATGTCTTCACCAGGACATTAAACTCTTTGTAGATGACAACTATCAGAATTGCATTGATGTAGCAAATAAATGCAAGTGTAAAGTATTGCTTTTTGATACTAGATATAACAAAAAAATTAAGCCATGTGAAATTAAAAGAATAAAAAGTTGGAAAGAAATAGAAAAAAAAGTAAAGGAGTTACAAAATGGAAAGTAAAGAATTAAAATATATAGATATAGACAAAAGAAGCGATTTACCACAATTGCCTAAAAATAAAAGATATATTCATTTTTATGGAGGTACAAAAAATTATAGAGCTTATATCGCACCAGCATCAATTTCAAGAGCAGATTTTATGGAAAAATATCCTGAATATATACCTATACATAATCAGCCTGTATATGAAAATGATGGCATAATACTAAGAGCAGATCCAAAATTTCCTTGTCCGGGTTTCTATATATTAAGTCTTTCAAAAACATATAAAGCATTTGATTTAATAGATGACATAACATTTTTAAGATTTGCTTTTATTCTAAAAAAAACAAAAGAAGCGATGAGAAGAGTGTTAAACATAAATTATGCACATTTGCTTTCAAATGAAAAATCAGATAAATTTGTCAACGTTCATTTCTGGTTAGTTCCAATTGATGGCAAAACTTCTCCTGATCTGCTAGACTTTGATGTAAAAGCATATCTTAATAGTTTTGAGCCAAAAACGGAAATTAAAAGAATTCTAAATTATAATGAAAAATTAAAAAAATATTTTGAAAGTATCGATTTAAGAGGACAGGATGAAGAATTGAAAACGATTTTAGTTAATTTAAAAAAATAAGATAGGAGGTAAAAAATGCATTTAAATATATTTTTGAGTCAAGAGTGTTTTACTTATTGTAAAGGTTGTTATAGTTATTCTCGAGAAGAAAAAAACGGAATAATGCTTCCAACAGACATAATAATAAAATTTTTAAAATATGCCTATTATAAGGGTGTTGATTCCGTTACTTTTTGTGGAGGAGATCCCTTAACACGAAAAGATATCGTGCCTTTAATAAAAAAAGTTAAAGAGATAGGCTTCAGAATAACAATGGATACTCTTGGAACCTTATTTGTCAAAGACTTTGAACTTAATAAAAATATTAAATTATCAAAAATACAAGATGTCGACTTTATTAAATCAATAGATATGATAGGAATTCCAATTGATGGCATAGATAGTAAAACGATATCTTTGTTTAGATGTACAAATGAGAATATTTTTAAACAACAAATGGAAATATATGAAAAGTTGAGAAATCTCAGAGCAAATATTTGCTTCAACACTGTAGTGCACAAAGAAAATGTTTGTCAAAGTAAAGAATTCGCAAAACAATTAATAAACAAATTAGAATTTCAAAAGTGGCAATTTTTTCAGTATTCAACCTCAGGAAAATATGCGTATAAGAACAAGAATTTGTTTGAAATAACTGATAAAGATTTTTACCTATTTGCAAAAAATATTTTAGATGCAACAAAAAAATCTAATATTGAGTTTAAAGATAATAAACAACGTAATGGAAAATATTTATTGATAGACAATTCTGGTTACGCATGGGTACAATTTTGTGAAAATGAAAAGGAAAATAGAAATATAATTGGGAATATTAAAAATTTAAAAGATTGGGGTAAAATTATAAATACCATTATAGAAAGTGAGAATTTAAATGAAACACATAGATATAAAAAACATATTAATCGATGATAGCTATATCGACAAAGAATTAGTTGTATGCGGTTGGATTAAAACAATAAGAAAAACAAAGCAATACTTTTTTATTGAATTAAGTGATGGTACTAGTATGCAGAACCTTCAAATAATTGTAGACAAGTCAGATGAAAACCTAGCGAAAGTTTTAGAAAATGTTACTACAGGTACAACTATAAAAGCAACAGGAAAAATTGTAAAATCGAATACCTATAAACAAAATGTAGAAATGGTTTTACATAATGTTGAAGTATTAGGAACTTGTTCAAATGATTATCCTCTTCAAAAAAAGAAACAAAATTTAGAGACTTTAAGGGAATTACCACACTTAAGAAGTAGGACAAATATTATAAGTGCTGTTTTAAAAGTAAGAAGCACAATTATGAGGGCTATTCACGAATATATGGAACAATTAAATTTTACATATGTTAACACACCAATTATAACAAGAAGTAATTGTGAAGGTGCTGGAGAAATGTTTCAAGTTACAACCTTGAATGTTCCGTTCACTAATGAAAAAAATATTTATAATACAAATATATATAAAGAAGATTTTTTTGGAAGAAAAGTGAACTTAACATTATCGGGACAATTAGAGGTAGAATCATTAATATATGGTTTAGGTAAGGCATATAATTTAGGACCATGTTTCAGAGCAGATGATTCAAATACAAAGAAACATGCGGCGGAATTTTGGTTGATGGAAGCTGAAATTGCATTTGCCAATATGTATGAAACCATAAATGTTTCAACTGATTTAGTAAAATTCATAGCGCAAAAAGTCTTAGAAAAAAATTATGAAGAAATTTTATTTTTAAATAAGTTTCGTGATGAAAATTTAGAACAAAAAATAATAAAATTAATAAAGGAAGATTTTGAAATTATCGAATATGACAAGGCAATACAAATTTTGAAAAATTCTTGCCACAATTTCAGTTATGAAGTATCAAACAGATGTGACTTAAAATCTGAACACTATAACTATTTAATGAACAAATACATAAAAAAACCTTTTTATTTGACAAATTATCCTAAGGAATTTAAACCATTTTATATTAAAGAAACTAAAAACGAAAATGTACTTTCAGCTGATCTATACTTTCCAAATTTAGGAGATGTAATTGGTGTAAGTGAAAAAGAAGAAAATTATGAAACATTAAAGAAGAAAATAAAAGAACTAGGAATGCCTGAAGAAGAATACAATTGGTATTTAGATTTAAGAAAATACGGGAGTGTTCCACATAGCGGGTTTGGATTAGGAATAGAAAGACTTACAATGTATTTAACATCAATGGAAAATATAAGAGATACAATTCCTTTTCCTAGAACTAAATGTAAATCACTTAAACTATAATTTTATAAGTGAAATTATCATTTTATGATAAAAATTCGAATAAAAAATGTTGACTTGCCTGACTTATTGGTATATACTTAAGCTATAAGGTGTGCCTGTTTAGCTCAGTCGGTAGAGCGCATGGCTGTTAACCATTAGGTCACAGGTTCGAGTTCTACAACAGGCGCCAATATATTAAAATGTTGATGAAGAGAAGTAAAATTATGTTTTATTTAAGAGAACTAACGGATGGTGAAAGTTAGTAATAAAAATAATTTGAATAACACTTTGGAGTGCTTTTCTGAAACTACAGAGTAGGAAAAGCCGTATAGATGCGTTAAATCTTAGAGTGATCTATTTACAATAGATAAATTAGGTGGTACCACGGAAGCAGTATTTCGTCCTTATTGGATAAATACTGCTTTTATATTTAAAGAAAGGATGGTAAATATGGATTACACATATTTAAAAGATTTATTTGAAAACGAGGAGAAATTAATAGGAAAAGAAGTAACTTTAAAAGGATGGATTAGAAATCATAGAAAACAATCTAAATTTGGCTTTATCTATTTTAGTGATGGAACATGCTTTAAACAAATGCAATTAGTTTATGACAAAAAATTAAGTGATTTTGATGAAATTCAAAAATTACATATAGGAAGTGCAATTGAAGCAAAAGGAACGCTTATTCATTCGGAGGGCAGCGGCCAAAATGTTGAAATTAAAGTTAATGAAATAAAATTATTAGGAGACTGTCCAGAAGACTATCCAATTCAACCAAAAAGCCATTCAATGGAATTTTTAAGAGAGCAATCTTACTTAAGATTTAGAACCAACACATTTCAAGCAGTATTTAGAATACGTAGTGTTGCTGCAATGGGCGTTCATTCATACTTTCAAAAAGAAGGATATATTTATGCACACACACCAATATTTACTTCAAGTGACTGTGAAGGTGCTGGAGAAATGTTTCAAGTTACTACAGAAGATTTAAACAAGATAGCAAAAAACGGAAAAGTAGACTATACTAAAGAATTTTTTGGAAAACCAGTAGGCCTTACAGTTTCAGGCCAATTTGAAGGAGAAGCATTTGCGCAAGCATTTAGTAAAATTTATACTTTTGGCCCAACCTTCAGAGCAGATCCATCACACACTCCACTTCACATTGCAGAATTCTGGCAAGTTGAACCAGAAGTTGCATTTTGTGATTTAGAAGGAATAATGGATATATCAGAAGAAATGATGAAATACGTAATAAAGTATACTCTAGAAAGGTGTGAAGATGAATTTATCTTTTTAGATAAATTTGTGGAAAAAGGCTTACTCCAAAAATTGAACAAAGTAGTAGAAAGTGATTTCAAAAGAGTAACATATAAAGAGTGTATAGATTTGTTAAAACAAGCATCTGTTAAATTTGAATTTAAGCCAGAATATGGTGAAGATCTAGCAAAAGAACACGAAAGATATATAACAGAATACTTTAAATGTCCAGTATTTATAACTTATTGGCCTCAAAAAGTTAAAAAATGCTTTTATATGAAACAAATGGATGATGGAACGGTAGCAAATGCAGATTTAGAAATGCCAGGAATTGGCGAAACATATGGAATGAGTCAAAGAGAAGATGACTTTGATAAACTAGAAAGAAGAATTGAAGAATTAGGAATGGATAAAGAAGAGTATAGATGGTACATGAATTTAAGAAAATATGGAACTACAACACACTCAGGATTTGGAATGGGATTTGAAAGACTAATAATGTATATGACAGGCATGACAAACATAAGAGACGTAAGTGCATTTCCTAGAACTCCAAACAACTGTCTATATTAAAAAAATGATAAAACCAAAAAAGTTAACAAAAGGTGATAAAGTCGCATTAGTTAGCCTTTCATCCGGAATGGCAGGAGACAGTGAATACATACATAGATATTATTTGGGTAAGAAACGTTTAGAAGAAGAATTTAAATTAAAAGTTGTGACAATGCCAAATGCATTAAAGGGTAGCAAATACATAGAAAAACATCCGAAGAAAAGAGCTGAAGATTTGATTAATGCTTTTAATGATAAGGAGATCAAAGGAGTAATATGTATTGCAGGAGGAAATGATGCACTGAAGGTATTACCATATGTTGATTTTGAAACAATTAAAAATAATCCTAAAGTTTTTATGGGCTACTCTGATAGTACAATCAATCATTTTATGATGTACAAAGCTAATATTACCTCATACTATGGACCGGCAGTCATATCAGAATTTGCTGAAAATTATAAAATGCATAAATATACTAAAAAATATATAAAAAAAATTCTTTTTAAAAATAAAAAAAATATAATTATTAATTCAAGTAAGAATTGGACAAGTGAATTTCTTGATTGGGCTAAACCAGAGAATGACAATATTAAAAGGAAAATGCAAAAAGAAAGACATGGATTTGAAATATTGCAAGGAAAACACGATATAGAAGGCAAATTATTAGGTGGATGCTTAAACGTTTTACCGAACTTAATAGGAACATTGATTTGGCCAAGTATAGACGAATGGCAAGATAAAGTATTATTTTTGGAAACTAGTCCAGAAACTTCAGAACCAGAAAGAATAATTGAATATCTTCAAAAACTATTTTATACCGGAATATTTAATAAAATTGCAGCCATTATAGTAGGAAAACCATATGACGAAAGCTATTATGAAGAATATAAAGAAGTGTATATAAAATTTATCAATGATGTAGTCAAAAGACATGATTTACCAATATTATATAATGTAAATATAGGACATACAGCTCCGATGTGTATATTTCCACTTGGACAGAAAATTAAAATTGACTTAAAAAACAGAGAAATAATATTTACTGAAAAACCAATGAACGATTGATTTTTACTCATAAAAAAAATATAATATAAATATGTAACAAAGACGTGTCCTAGAAAGCCTAACAGTTATGTATTTTAAAGAGGGATCTATTAAGATAATTAGAGTGGAGCTGCGGAATTTTTGTCTCTTCTCTAAAGCATATTAGTTTCCTCTTTTATTTTAAAGGAGGAATGAAAAAATAAAGTTTTAAAAGTGTGCTTTTATCACTAATTATGCTAAATTATAATTAAAGGAAGTGATTATATGATAAAGAAAATAGACTCAAACAACAAAATATTTCAAAGTGATGAATTTCAAAAAGAAAAATACAAATTTTTCATAATTTTGCAAAATTTAAAAAGTGAAAACTTAGAACTTATAGTGATGAAGAAAATTATATACTATGTAGAAGTGGTAAAGAATGGCCTACATGGATATGGACAAAATACAATATAGATACAACTCTATTACAAGAAATAGAAAATGCTATTGATAAGTACAGGCTAGATTTTGATACTAGATATACTTGTAAAAAAGAATTGTATAATTTATTAAAAAATGATAATTATAAAAATCTAGGTGATTACTATTTTGAAATGGGATACTTAGTATGCAATAAAACAATTAAACCGAAGGAAACTGATGGAGAATGTATAAAAGCAACTATTAATGATATAGAAGTATTAACTAACTTTATTTATAACGAATCTAGAGAAATTAGTGATGTAAAAGATTTATCAATTGAAGAAGCAAAGCAAAAAGTAGAAGAGAAACTAAAAATGAGTACATATTATGTATGGAAAAATGATTAAGGAAAAATAGTTGCACAAGCCTCATTCGCAATAACGGATGGAAATGCAAAAATAGCAAATGTATACACTTCACCAGAAGAAAGAGGAAAAGCCTATGCTGCAAACCTAATATATGTACTTACAAATAAAGTACTTAAAGAAGGATATCATGTGTCCTTATACACAGACTATGAATACATTCCCTCAAATAAGGCATATAAAAACGCGGGATATGTTACTGAAGATATACTTATAAACTTTTCTTGCAAAAAAATAATGAGTAGTTTGATATAAAAGAATAAAATTATAAGATACTTTAATATTTTCGTCTTTTTCTAAAAAATCTTTAAAATGTTGAAAATTCCAAACTTGATATTTGTTCTTATAAAGTAGCATAATATCTTCTGAGATTGACTTATCTATTGTACTTGCTGGTTTTTTGTTTCTGTTACCATGTACAAATGCAGATTTGCCATTCTCAATATATTTGATTATTAGACGATCAATTTGAAGTCTTGATATACCGAGTTTTTTTGCTGCTCGGTTTTTGTTACCATTGTGATCTACTAGTTCCTTGATAACTTCATATTTTTCTTTTTCATTCTACCTTTCTCATTTTATATATCACCTCAAGTGATATATTATATATTAACTTTGAGACATTTTCCAAAGTTATTACTTAAGACATTATCATAAATTAATCATATAATAGTTTATTTTATAACAAAATCTTTTAATTTATTCTTATTTGCTGTATAATATAAACATTAAAAAGCAAAAATAGGAGTTGAGAAAAATGTATAATTTTAAAGAAGTAGAAGAAAAATGGGAAAAAAGATGGGAAGAGGAGAGAAGTTTTAAAGCCATAGATTTTCATCCAAGCAAGCCAAAGTATTATGTACTATATGAATTTTATAATATAAGTGGAAACTTGCACATGGGACACTTGAAAGGATCAGTGCCAGCAGATGCTTTAGCAAGAATGAAAAGATTACAAGGATATAATGTTTTATTTCCAATAGGCGGAGACTCATTTGGTTTACCAGCAGAAAATGCAGCAATGAAAACGGGAATAGATCCAAAAGTATTTGTAGAGAATGGAATGAAAAACGTACTTGAACAGTCTAAAAGAATAGGACTTTCTTTTGACTATGACCGAGCATTTGCAACAAGTGATGAAGAATACTACAAATGGACACAATGGATATTCTTACAATTTTATAAAGAAGGAAAAGCATATAAGAAAAAAGGAGTAGTAAACTTTTGCCCAAATTGTAAAACAGTATTATCTAACGAAGATTCGCAAGGTGGACTATGTGACAGATGTCATGGAAAAGTACTGCAAGCAGAAAGATGGGTATGGTTTTTGAAGATGAAAGAGTATTCAGAAAAACTACTTGGAAATGTAGATAGAATAACTATGAATGAAAACTTAAAAGAATTACAAAGAAACTGGATAGGTAAAAGCGAAGGAATGAAAATTTCTTTTGATATAGTAGATGAAAATAATAATAAATTAACAAATGCTGAAATATTCACAACATGTCCAGAAACAATATATGGAATAACATTTATGGTAATGGCACCAGAACATGAACTAATTTCTAAACTACAAGATAAAATAAATAATTATGAAGAAGTAAAAAAATATCAAGAAGCAACAAAGTACAGAAGTGAATTAGACAGAATGTCAAATCAAAAAGACAAAACAGGATGCAAACTAGAAGGATTATACGGAGTAAATCCAGTAAATGGAAATAAAGTACCAATATACATAGCAGATTTTGTTTTAGCAGGATATGGAACAGGAATGGTAATGGCAGTGCCAGCACATGACCAAAGAGACTATGAATTTGCAAAAGAATATAATATACCTATGATACAAGTAATAGAAGGAAATGTAGAAGAACAAGCAGTAGAAAAAGGAGAATATTTAGGTAAAAATTCAAAATTAATGAATTCTGAAGAATTTAGTGGAATGCCAGTAAAAGAAGCAAAAGAAAAAATAAAAGAAAAAATAATTTCTACAGGGAAAGGTATTAAAGAAATAAACTATAAAATGCAAGACTGGTCATTTAATAGACAAAGATACTGGGGAGAACCATTCCCAATAGTATTCTGTCCTGAATGTGGAACAGTACCAGTACCAGAAGAAGAATTACCAGTAAGATTACCAAAGACCAAAGACTATATGCCAAGAGAAGATGGTTCATCACCATTATCAAAAATAGAAGAGTGGGTGAATTGTAAATGTCCAAAATGTGGAGGGCCAGCAAAAAGAGAAACAGATACAATGCCAAACTGGGCAGGAAGCAGTTGGTATTGGCTAAGATATTGTGATCCACATAATAGTGAAAAACTAGCTGATTTAGAGAAACTAAAATACTGGGGAAGTGTGGATGTATATACAGGAGGAACAGAACATATAACAAGACATGTATTATATGCATTTTTCTGGCAAAATTTCTTGTATGAAATAGGAGCAGTGCCAACAAGAGATCCATTCATAAAGAAAATGGGAAGTGGATTAATTCTGGATGATACAGGGAAGAAAATGAGTAAAAGCTCGGCAAATGGAGTATCACCAATGGAAGTTATAGACAAATACGGAAGCGATGTAGCAAGACTTCACGTGCACTTCTTAGGAGGATATGAAGATAATATTGCATGGACTTATGACGGAATAAATGGTATAGTTAATTTTATCAACAAAGTATGGGATTTACAAAATATGATCAAAGATAGTCAAGAATTATCAATAGAACAAGAATATGACATAAATTTTCTTACTAAAAAAGTGACTGAAGATCTAGAAGAATTAAAACTAAACACTTCTATAGCAGCATTTATGGGATACTTAAAGAAGATAAAAGATAGAGGCTATGTAACAAAAGAAGAATTAAAAACATTTTTAATACTTTTAAATCCATTAGCTCCACATATAACAAGTGAAATGTATGAAAAAGTATTTGGTAAAGACATTTTAAACGAAACTTGGCCAACTTATGAAGAAACTAAACTAAATAAAGACTCATTTACAATGGTTGTTCAAGTAAATGGAAAAATAAGAGGAAAAATAACTGCTTCATCGAATACAACTAACGAAGAAATGCTCGAACTAGCAAAAACTATTGATAATGTTAAATTATTCATTAGTAATAAAGAAGTTGTAAAGGTAATAACTGTACCAAAAAAATTGGTAAACATTGTTGTAAAATAGCAGAAACTAATAAACTAATAATATATAATAAAAGCAACAAAAAATTAAAGATTTGCATAACAAATGAAAGTGTGCTATAATAAGTACACTTTTTATTAAGGGGGAAAACTAATGAAAGATATAGTAAGAGATGATAAAAGGCAAAAATTAAATAGAGAAATAACTGGAATAATACATAAGGATAGAATTTGGGAACAATGGTATGATCAAAAAATATTTGACTACACTTTACCAAAAATGTCTCAAAAAGATTATTTATTTAAATGTATCGGAGACGACTTAAATCGTGTTATGATAAACAATCGTGGTATGAAAACATTTACTGTAGAAGAATTTTATAACATGGTATTAAAGTATGAAAAAGCATTTAGTAAAATGAATTTAAACAAAGGTGACGTAATTTGTACAATCGGATTAACTACTCCAGAAATGTATGCAATAAAATATTCTGCAACATCACTAGGACTTATTACTTGTAACTTAAATGTACTAGATATGGGTATAACTGATAATGGGTTAAATAGATTATATAATCAGTTAGCAAATGTTAACCCAAAAATGATTTTTACGCTAGATATTTTAGAAGATAAAATATACAAAGTAATAAATGACGAGAAATTTAACAGTGCTATAAAAGTGTCAATGCCACTAACAGCATCCACTCCAAAATATAATCCTGAGAGATTAGTATTTAACTTAAAAATGCTAAAAGACTATCTTTCTGGTAAAAAAATAAATTACAAAATGAAACTAGAAGATTTTATATCTCTTGGAAATGACGTGAAACTAGAAGATTTAGACGAAATATATGAAGAAAAACTTCCTTGTAACATATCATTTACAAGTGGAACAACTGGAATAAATAAAGCGGTACTGTTATCTCACGATGCCAATAACGCACTTGCTTTTCAACAACAAGTTGGTAATTTTGGCTTTAAAAGAGGCACAAAACATTTAGCATTAGTGCCACCTTTCTTAGCATTCTGGGACGCTGACATAGTACACGCCGCCTTAGTTCAAGGTGCTGAAAACATAATAGAATTATTCTTAGATTACAAAAAAATTCCTGGTTACTTTAAAAAATATGATATTAATTTAGGCATCTGGAGTCAATACTTATGGAGCTCACTTGAAACACTTAGCGAAAAAGACTTAAGGAGAGTAAAAGAAAACTTATCACTTGCAATTGTGGGTGGCGAAAGATGCGAAATAAATGCAGCTGAAAAATTTTATAACAAAACTGGTGTATTACAAACAACAGGATATGGTGCATCAGAAGTAAATACAACATTTAGTTTTGCACACCCATATTGTAATAAAATAGGAACAGCTGGTATACCAATGCCATACAACAATGTAAAAATAACTGACTCATCATTGAAAGACGTAACATATGGAGTAAATGGAAAACTGTTTATTACGGGGCCTACACTAATGAATGGTTACTACAAAAGAGATGACTTAACTAATAAAGCACTTTATACTGATGAATTTGGAACAAAATGGTACTATACAGGTGACTATGCAGTAATGGATTCCGATGGTTGTTTAACTATATTAGATAGATACAGTGACCCAATAACTATAAAAACGAATGGCAGTACTGAACAAATAAACAAGTTAGATATAGTAGAAAAAATAAAGAAAAACAGAAACATTAAAAATTGTAAAATGACATTTAATAATGAAAAACTAGTACTTCATTTATCGCTAGACGATTTTTATAACATAACAAAAGAAGAAAAAATAGAAAGCATACTAAACACAATTAAAGAAAACTTGAGGCCTAAGTATTATCCAAACGTAATTAATGTACTTGAAGATTTACCACGTACTGGGGTTGGAAAAGTAGACTATAAAGTGCTAGAAAAACTAGGCGAGGAATTAACAGTTAATTTAGATGAAAATACTAATCTAATTATAATAAAAGAAGATCAAAAATCAAAAAAAATCAAAAGGAAGTAGTTTATATTTCCTTTTTATTATGCTATAATTGTCTCATAGAAGGGTAAGTGGTATGTGTGCAAAATGGTATATTTTTTTCCATTATAAGTTTACTATATTCAGTAATGACTATGATAATATTCTTTAAAAAAGAAAAAAACAAAACATCAGAAAACAAAATATATAGTATGCTCTTAATAACAAATCTAATAGGGCTATTAATAGAAATATTTCCAACAACTTTAGCAATAAGGGGAATAATAAATGTAAGTGAAGGAGTTTTAAAATTATTCTTAAGGCTAATATTAATATATATTTGTAGTTGGACTTTATTATTTACTTATTATGTAATAATAGTTTCAATTAAAAAAGAAAACGTAAAAAAACTACTAAAAAGTATAGGTATAGTAGTTGGTTTAATATCGGATGTATTATTCCTAATGTTACCAATAAAATACTACATAAATAGTGGTGCAGCTTATTCATACGGAACTGCAGTAGATGTGCTATATGCTATAAGCGGATCACTAGTCTTATTCTGCGTAATATTACTAATCATTAACTTTAAAAGAATAAAAGAAAAATCATACTATCCTTTACTAATATTCTTATTCCTAGGCATAATTGTAATAGGCGTGCAATATAAATACCCAGAACTAACTCTAATGTTATCTCTTCACACATTCGTAACGTGTTTAATGTACCACACTATAGAAAACCCAGACATGAAACTAATAAACGAACTAGAACTAGCCAAAAACTCAGCAGAAAAGGCAAATCGCGCTAAGACAGAGTTCTTAAGTAGCATGTCGCATGAAATAAGAACTCCACTAAACGCAATTGTCGGCCTTTCTGAAATAATAAATAAAACTGATGACATAAAAGAAATACACGAGGACTCAAAAGACGTAGTAAATGCAAGTTATACACTTTTAGAAATTGTAAATAGTATTTTAGACATAAGCAAAATAGAAGCGGGAAAAATGGAAGTTGTAAAAGTAAATTATAACCCTAAAGAAGAAATAGAAAAACTTGCAAAATTATTAGAAACAAGAATAGGTTCAAAAGAACTAAAACTCTGTACAAATATAGATAAAAATCTACCAAATGTTTTATATGGTGACTTAAACAAAGTGAAACAAATAATTTCAAACTTGCTTTCTAATGCTATCAAATATACGGAAGAAGGGAAAGTGGAATTAGAAGTAAAATCTAGTAATAAAGAAGGAATTTGTAATCTTACTATTTTAGTAAAAGATACTGGAAGAGGAATAAAGGAAGAACAATTAAATCATTTGTTTAATAAATTTGACAGATTAGAGGAAGACAAGAACACTACAATAGAAGGAACAGGCCTAGGACTTGCAATAACTAAAAGCCTAGTAGAAATGTTAGACGGAACTATAAATGTAGAAAGTACATATGGTATAGGAAGTGTGTTCACAGTAGAACTTAAAGAAGAAATATCTAAAGAAAAATTAGAAGAAACAGAAAATAAAGAAATAACAAGATATAACAATGTTTCTGCTCTAGTGGTAGATGACTCCAAATTAAATTTAAAAGTTGCAGAAAAAATATTAAGTGAATATGGTTTAAATATAACTTCAGTTTTAAGTGGAGAAGAATGTATAGAAATGATTAAAAGTGGTATAACATATGACTTAATATTTATGGACATAATGATGCCAAATAAAAATGGTGTAGAAACACTCAAAGAACTAAAAGAAATAAAAAATTTCAAAGTACCAGTAGTTGCCTTAACAGCTGATGCAATGGAAGGCCAAAAGGAACAATATCTAAAAGAAGGGTTCATTAGTTACCTATCTAAACCAATAGAAAGGACAGAACTAGAAACTTTCTTAAAAAAAGAATTAAAAGGAAAAGGTAGTAGTGAACTAGTAAAAAAGCCTAAAGAAATACAAATAGAAACTAGTAAAGAAAACATTCTAGTAAATGCAGGAGTTGACTTAAAAGAAGCTAAACGTTTCTTTCCTAACTTAAATGAACTCATATTCCAAATTCAGTCATACCTAACTGATAGCATAAAAGTAAAAAAAGAGTTAGAAGAATACTTTAACAAAAAAGATGCATACAACTATGAAGTGTTAGTTCATAGACTAAAAAGTGAAAGTAGAAACTTTGGTTTAATGAAACTAGGTGACATGTTTGAAGAACATCAAAATAAAGCTAAAGAAGGAAACTGGGACTATATTAATAAGGAATACAATAATCTAATGAATGAATACGATAAAGCAGTAAGTATCCTACGTGAACTATAAATCACGTTTATAAAAGTGTTGCTAAAAATGTCAAATATTAGAAATTTCAAACTGTAAACAGAAAGAAACAAAAACCTTTCTGTTTATTTATTTTATATAGAAAAAAATGCATGTCAACTTTACACAAAATTTCTTTCAAAAAGGGGTTGATTTTTACACAAAAGTATCATATAATTATATGCGTATGACTGCGTAGAAGCGCGAGGTTGCTGATACACCCGGTTAAGTTGTTGAAACTTAATTCAATATCAGGTAATTCGTGCCGAGCTAGTCTATTTGAAATAGGCGAAGGAGGGTAATTATGGCTAAAGAGAAAGTTCGTATCAGATTAAAAGCGTATGATCACAGAGTTCTTGATAAAGCAGCAGGAAAAATTGTAGATACTGTTAAACGTACAGGTGGTATAGTTTCTGGACCAGTTCCACTACCAACTGAAATAGAAAAAATCACAATCTTAAGAGCTGTTCATAAGTACAAAGATTCACGTGAACAATTTGAAATGAGAACACACAAAAGACTAATTGATATTGATAGTCCTAGTAAAGAAACAGTGGATGCATTATCTCACTTAGACTTACCTAGTGGAGTAGATATCGAAATTAAATTATAAGATTTAGTAGGGAGGAAAAATAATGAAAGGAATCTTAGGACGTAAAGTTGGAATGACAGAAGTCTTTACAACTGACGGAAAACTTATACCAGTAACTGTAGTTGAAGTTGAACCTAACGTAATAACTCAAATTAAAACAGTTGAAAAAGATGGGTATAACAGTATTCAATTAGGTGCTTTCACAAAAAGAGAAAAAGTATCTAATAAACCAGAAATGGGACACGTTAAGAAAGCTAATACTACACCTAAGCGCTTCTTAAAAGAAATTAAAGGATTAGATATTGCTAACTATGAAGTTGGGCAAGTAATCGGTGTAGACGTATTCGAGGCTGGAGAACTTGTTGATGTAACAGGTACATCAAAAGGTAAAGGCTTCCAAGGAACAATAAAAAGACATAACTTCAGTAGAGGTCCAATGTCACACGGTTCACATTATCACAGAGCGGTTGGTTCTCGTGGACCAATGAGACCAATGAGAGTCTTAAAAGGAAAGAAATTACCAGGACATATGGGTAACGAAACTGTTACAATTCAAAACCTTGAAATCATAGCAGTTGACGTAGAAAATAGTTGCTTACTAATAAGTGGTAACGTGCCAGGTCCTAAAAAAGGATATGTTCTAGTAAGAACAGCTATTAAAAATGGCGGTAAAGTAGAAGCTAAAGAATTAGTTTCATATGTAGTTGAAGAAATAGTTGAAAATAACGAAGTAGTAACTGAAGAATTAACTGAAACAGTAGAGAACAACGAAGTTATTACAGAAGCTACAGAAAATACTCCAGAAAAGGAGGAGACTGAATAATGGCAAAAACAAATGTAATAACTCTAAAAGGAGAAAACGTTAAAGATATAACACTTAATGATAGCATTTGGAACATTGAAGTAAATGAAATCGTATTATCAAATGCAATTAAATTACAATTAGCATCATTAAGACAAGGAACACATGATACTAAAGGAAGAAGTGAAGTATCAGGTGGTGGAAGAAAACCTTGGAGACAAAAAGGAACTGGACGTGCTCGTCAAGGTACAATAAGAGCCCCTCACTGGGTAGGTGGTGGAATAGTATTTGGTCCAACACCAAGAAGTCACAGTTTCAAAATGAATAGAAAAGAAAGACGTTTAGCTTTAAAAAGTGCGCTTTCAGATAAATTCCAAAACAATGGTTTATGTGTAGTAGATAGTTTAGAAATCACTTCACCTAAAACAAAAGAATTTAATAGTACATTAGAAGGTTTAAAATTAAATGGTAAAACATTAATAATAACTGATGGAGAAAATGGTAATATAGTACTTGCTACAAGAAATATGCCAAACTTATATGTTATTGAACCAACTAGTGTAAACGTGCTAGATTTAGTTAGTGCTGACAATGTTCTAATTGATGAAGCTAGCGTAGCAAAAATAGAGGAGGTGCTTAAATAATGAATATTGAGATAATCAAAGCACCAGTAATAACTGAAAAAACAAATAATTTAAGTAGTAATAACGTATATGTTTTCAAAGTTGACAGAAAAGCAAACAAAACAGAAATTAAACAAGTAATTGAAAGCAAATGGAACGTCAAAGTTGAAAGTGTTAACACTACTAATACAAAAGCTAAAAGAAGAAGAGTTGGAAAATATACTGGGTATACAACTCCATATAAAAAAGCTTATGTAAAACTTAAGGAAGGCTCTACAATAGAGTTTTAGTAGGTGATTAAAATGGCAATAAAGAAATATAAACCAATAACTAACGGAACTAGAAATATGAGTACTTTAGTAAATGAAGAAATCACTACAAGTACTCCAGAAAAGAGTTTATTAAGAAAAACAAAAAACAACGCTGGAAGAAACAACCAAGGTAAAATCACTGTAAGACATAGAGGCGGAGGAGTTAAAAGAAAATATCGTCTTATCGATTTCAAAAGAAATAAAGATGGCATTATTGGAACAGTAACTAGTATTGAATATGATCCAAACAGAAGTGCAAACATTGCATTAATAACTTATGCTGATGGAGAAAAAAGATACATAATCGCACCTCTTAACTTAAAAGTTGGAGATAAAATTGAAAGTGGAGAAAATGTGGATATCAAGGTTGGTAACGCACTTCCACTTATGAATATTCCAGTTGGTACAGTAGTACATAATATCGAACTTAATCCTGGCAAAGGTGCTCAACTTGCAAGAAGTGCAGGTTCAAGTGCACAAATACTTGGGAGAGAAGGAAAATATGTATTACTAAGATTAAAATCTGGTGAAACAAGAAAAGTGATGGGAGTATGTCGTGCAACTATCGGAACAGTTGGTAACTTAGATTATGAACTAGTTCATTTAGGAAAAGCAGGACGTAAAAGACATATGGGATGGAGACCTACAGTTCGTGGTAGCGTTATGAACCCTAACGATCACCCTCATGGTGGTGGTGAAGGTAAAGCGCCAGTTGGACGTAAAGGACCTATGACACCTTGGGGTAAACCAGCACTTGGATTAAAAACACGTAAAACAAAAAAAACAAGCGAGAAATTAATTGTATCTCGTAGAAAGAAAAAATAGAGAAAGGATTTGTTAGTATGTCAAGAAGTTTAAAAAAAGGACCTTACGTTTTTAATAGACTACTTAAAAAAGTTGAGAGTCTAAACGAAAGCGGTAAAAAGGAAGTAATAAAAACTTGGTCACGTCGTTCAACAATCTATCCTGATTTCGTTGGGCACACATTCGCAGTACATAACGGGAAAGATTTTATTCCTGTATATGTAACCGAAGATATGGTAGGACACAAACTTGGTGAGTTTGCATTAACTCGTAAGTTCGGTGGACACGCTGGCGAAAACAAATAGGAGGGTAAATTATGGAAACTTATGCATTACATAAAGGTGCCATGATCGCACCAAGAAAAGCTAGAATGACACTTGACCTAGTAAGAGGCAAAAGTGTTAAAGAAGCCAGAAATATATTATTAACAACTAATACAAAAGCTAGTCGTTTAATAAAGAAAGTTCTAGATAGTGCAGTAGCAAACGCTGTTAACAATTTAGGACTTAAAGAAGAAGACTTATTCGTTAAAGAAACTTATATTAACGAAGGAGTAACATTAAAAAGAAGTAAAATTGCATCACGTGGAAGCGTTGACAGACGTGATAAAAGAACAAGTCACATCTTTGTAAAAGTTAGTGATGGGAAGGAGGACTAAGCTATGGGTCAAAAGGTAAGTCCAGTCGGACTAAGAATTGGTATCAACAAAGATTGGGAAAGTAAATGGTATGCACCAAATAAAGACTTTTCAAAATACTTAAATACAGACATTAAGATTCGTGAATATTTAGAAAAAAATCTTAAAGGTAGCTCAGTCGCTAGTGTTGTTATCGAAAGAAACAAAAAAAGAACTAATATTATAATCAATACTTCTAAACCAGGTGTAGTAATTGGACGTGGTGGAGAAGAAATAGAAAAACACAAAAAAGCACTTGCAAAATTAACTGGAGAAGAAATTTACTTATCAATAGTAGAAATCAAACAGCCAGACTTAAATGCTGCACTTGTTGCAGAACAAATTGCAATGCAAATTGAAAATCGTGCTTCATTCAGAGTAGCGCAAAAGAAAGCTATCAGAAACACAATGAAAGCAGGAGCAAAAGGTATAAAAACTCTTGTATCTGGACGTTTAAACGGTGCTGAAATAGCAAGAAGTGAAGGATATAATGAAGGAACAGTACCACTTCACACTTTAAGAGCTGACATTGATTATGCACATAAAGAAGCTGATACAATTTATGGAAAAATCGGTGTAAAAGTATGGATCTATAAAGGAGAAATATTGCCTGCTAAAGGAAATAAGGGAGGTAAGAAAGATGTTACTACCAAAGAGAACTAAATATAGAAAACCTCATAGAGTTAGCTACGAAGGAAAAAGTAAAGGTAAAAACAAATTATCTTATGGAGAATTTGGACTAGTTGCTAAAGAAGGTGCCTACATAACTGCAAGGCAAATCGAAGCAGCTCGTGTAGCAATGACAAGAGAAATGAAGAAGTCTAAAAGAGGTAAAGTATACATTAACATATTCCCTCATTTAGCAAGAACAAAGAAACCTTTAGAAGTTCGTATGGGAAGCGGAAAAGGTAACGTTGAAGAGTGGGTAGCAGTAGTAAAAGAAGGTAAAATCATGTTTGAAATGGGTGATGTTACTGAAGAAACAGCTAGAGAAGCGTTTCGTTTAGCTGGACACAAACTACCTATTAAAACTAAATTCATAAAGAAAGAAGAGGTGGAAACTAATGAAAACTAGTGAAATAAGAAAAATGTCTACTGAAGAAATTAATAAAAAAATAGTTGAACTTAAAGCTGAACTATGGAATTTACGCTTTAGTAGTGCCACTGGTACTTTAGAAAAACCTCATAGAATAAGAGAATTACGTCACGACGTTGCTAGACTAAAAACTGTACTTAACGAACGTAAGGAAGGTAATTAGGAGGAACTATGGAAAAGACTAAAGAAACAAGAGTTGGAAAAGTTGTAAGTACAAGTATGGATAAAACAATAGTTGTTTTAACTGAAACTTACAAAAATCACCCACTATACAAAAAAAGAGTAAAATACTCTAAAAAATATAAAGCACATGATGAAGAAAACAAAGCAAAAGTAGGGGATACAGTTAAAATAGTAGCTTGCCGTCCTCTATCAAAAACAAAAAGATATGTATTAGATAGCATTATTGAAGAAGCTATCATACTTTAAGAAAGGAACGTGAGTATTAATGGTACAACCAGAAAGCCGTTTAAAAGTTGCCGATAACTCAGGTGCAAGAGAAATCTTAGTAATCAGAGTACTTGGTGGATCTTTTGTAAGAAGCGGAAATATTGGAGACGTTGTAGTTGGAACTGTTAAAAAAGCAATACCAAACTCTAACGTTAAAAAGGGAAAAGTCGTAAAGGCTGTTATAGTTAGAACAGTTAAAGGTGTAAAAAGACCTGACGGAAGCCATATCAAATTTGATGACAATGCTTGTGTTCTAATTAAAGATGATAAGAGTCCTGTAGGAACACGTGTTCTAGGACCGGTAGCTAGGGAATTAAGAGATAAAGATTTTATGAAAATCGTTTCACTAGCGCCAGAAGTATTATAGGAGGGATGCTAGATGAAAATTAAAGTTGGAGATAAAGTAAAAGTAATTACTGGATCAAACAAAGGTAAAGAAGGAAAAGTATCAAAAGTTTTAAGAAGTGAATCTAGAGTTATCGTTGAAGGAATTAACATTGTTAAAAAGCATGTTAAACCTGGTAGAACAAACGAAACTGGTGGAATTCTTGAAATAGAAGCTCCTATTCATATTTCAAATGTAAAAGTTCTTTCTGAAGAAAAGAAAGAAGCAAAAAAATCTAAGAAAGAGTCTAAATAGGAGGATAAAATGGAAACATTAAAGAAATTATATAATGAAGAAATAACTCCTGCTCTTATAGATAAATTCGGATACACTTCTAAAATGGAAGTACCTAAGCTAGAAAAAATAGTACTTAACATGGGTGTAGGAGATGGAGCAGCTGACTCTAAATATTTAGATGCTGCTGTAAAAGAACTTGAGGTAATTGCTGGTCAAAAACCTGTAGTTACTAAAGCAAAAAAATCAATCGCAGGATTTAAATTAAGAGAAGGAAGCAAAATTGGTTGCAAAGTTACATTACGTGGTGAAAAAATGTATGTTTTCCTAGAAAAACTAATTAAAATTGCATTACCTCGTGTACGTGACTTTAGAGGAATCTCAAAAGGAAGTTTTGATGGAAGAGGAAACTATACTTTAGGAATAAAAGAACAACTTATATTCCCAGAAGTAGACTACGATCAAGTAATTAAAACTAGAGGACTTGATATTGTTATAGTTACAACTGCTAAAACAAATAAAGAAGCTTTAGAATTACTAAGTGGTTTTGGTTTACCTTTCAAGAAATAGGAGGTCTAGAAAATGGCAAAAACAAGTAAATTAGTTAGTCAAAAAAGAGGAAGCAAATTCGGTGTTAGAAATTACACTAGATGTGAAAGATGCGGAAGACCTCACGGAGTATTAAGAAAATTTGGACTATGCCGTATTTGCTTTAGAGAACTAGCTTACAAAGGACAAATACCAGGCGTTAAAAAGTCTAGTTGGTAAGAAGGGAGGACTATAGTAATGGTAAACGATATAATAGCAGATATGCTTACAAGAATACGTAATGCATCTCAAATGAAATATGCAAGTGTTGAAGTACTTGGTTCTAAAATGACAAAAGAAATCGCTACAATTTTAACTAACGAAGGATACATTGAAGGCTTTGAAGTTATAAAAGATGGAGCAGCTGAAAAATTAGTATTAAACTTAAAATATGGTGCTAAAAAAGAAAGAGTAATAACAGGACTTAAAAGAATCAGCAAACCTGGTTTAAGAGTTTATGTTAAAGCTGAAGAAGTACCTAAAGTACTAAATGGTTTAGGAATAGCTATAGTATCTACTTCAAAAGGAATAATGACAGATAAGGAAGCAAGAAAAGCAAACCTAGGTGGAGAAATTCTTGCATACATATGGTAAGGAGTTATTATGAGTAGAATAGGTAAAAGAATATTAGTAGTACCAGAAGGTACAACAGTAGAAGTTAACGGTAGCGAAGTTAAAGTAACAGGGAAATTAGGAAGTATGACACTTTCAGTAAAACCTGGAATTAATGTAGTAGTTAGTGATGGAAATATAACTGTAACAAGAGATAACGACACTAAAGAATTAAGAAGTTTACACGGAACAACAAATGCAAACATTGCAAACATGTTAACTGGTGTAAGCACTGGTTTCAAAAAAGAACTAGAAATCAATGGTGTTGGTTATAGGTTCCAATTAGCAGGAAACACACTAACAATAAATGCTGGATATTCTCATCCAGTAAAAATGGAAGCTCCAAAAGGAATAACTTTAGAGAGCCCTAGTCAAACTGAATTAACAATCAGTGGATATGACAAACAAGCTGTAGGAGAATTTGCAGCAAACGTTCGTAAAGTACGTGGACCAGAACCATACAAAGGTAAAGGTATTAAGTATAAAGATGAACACATAAGACGTAAGGAAGGAAAGAAAGCTGCATAGGAGGTAAATTATGATAAAGAAAGAAAGTAAAAATGTAAGTCGTTTAAAAAGACATGCACGTATCAGAAAGAATTTATCTGGTACAAGTGCTTCTCCAAGACTTAATATATTCAGAAGCAACACAAACATTTATGCTCAAATCATAAATGATGAAACTGGCGAAACTTTAGTAAGTGCCTCAAGCTTAGAAATGAAACTAAACAAATGTAACATCGAAACTGCTGAAAAAGTAGGAACAGAAGTTGCAAAACGTGCTTTAGAAAAAGGTATTAAAAGTGTAGTATTTGACCGTGGTGGTTATGCATACCATGGAAAAGTTAAAGCACTTGCAGATGCAGCTAGAGAAGCTGGACTAGAGTTTTAGGAGGGACTGTTAAGAAATGGAAAATAATAAAAAAGAAAGAAATAACAAAAGAGAATTCGTTAAAAAAAGTCCTTATGAAGAAAAGGTAATCTCAATTGGTCGTGTATCTAAAACAACAAAAGGTGGACGTACAATGAGATTTACTGCTACAGTTGCTGTAGGTGATAGAAAAGGGAAAGTAGGTTTAGGAACAGGTAAAGCCAACGAAGTTCCAACTGCAATATCAAAAGCAATTAAAGCTGCAGAAAAGAACGTAATAAAAGTTAACCTAGTAGAAAACAGAACTTTAAGTCACGAAGTAATCGGTACTTGTGGTGCTGCTAAAGTATTAATTAGACCCGCAAAAGAAGGTAGCGGAATTGTTGCTGGCGGACCAGTTCGTAACGTACTAGAACTTGCTGGTGTAAAAGACATAGTTTCTAAATCACTAGGAAGTAACACACAAATAAATACTGCTAAAGCTGCAATGGATGCACTAAAAAAACAAAGAAGTGCTAGCCATATAGCAAGCTTACGTGGTAAAACAGTAGAGGAGATTATAGGATAATGAAATTAAATGAATTAAAAACAAATCCTGGGTCAACTCATAGAAGAAAAATAGTAGGAAGAGGACCAGGAAGCGGATTAGGAAAAACAAGTGGCCGTGGAGAAAAAGGTCAAAAAGCTCGTTCAGGAGCAAGCATTAAACCTTGGTTTGAAGGTGGACAAAATCCACTATATAAAAGAATACCAAGAAGAGGATTTAACAATGCAAGATTTACTATAAGATATGCGGTTGTAAATGTATCTGATTTAAATAGATTTGAAGATGGTACAGTTGTAACTCCAGAATTATTAAAAGAAACTGGACTAGTTAAAAAAAGCTTAAACGGAATTAAAATTTTAGGAAGTGGAGAACTAACAAAAAAATTAACTGTAAAAGCAAATATATTTACTAGTACTGCAATCTCAAAAATAGAAAGTAATGGTGGAAAAGCAGAGGTGATTTAGATGTTTTCAACATTTAAACAAATATTTAAGAAAACTAATAAAGACCTTAAAAACAGAGTGTTTTATACTATAGGTGCATTATTCATATTCGCTTTAGGAAATGCAATAACTGTACCAGGTATGAAAGCTATAACAAAAGATTTAGGATTTCTAGAATTACTAAATGCAATGAGTGGTGGAGGACTAAAACAATTTAGTATATTTGCTTTAGGTGTAATGCCTTACATTACTGCATCAATATTACTTCAAGTACTTCAAATGGATTTAATGGGTATAAATTACTTCAAAGAATTAAAAGAAATGGGAGAAGAAGGTAGAAGAAAAATAAACAAAATAAATAGATATCTAGGTATAGGGTTTGCTCTTATCGAAGGTTACATCTATTCAATAATGTTTATGGGTAAAACCGGAACTCCACTTGAGTATGTTGAAATTAGTTTAATACTAACAGCAGGAACAGCATTTTTACTATACTTAGGAGATCAAATAACTAATAAAGGACTAGGTAATGGTATAAGTCTAATAATAATGGCTGGTATTGTAAACACACTACCAAGAATGATGATTGAAGCATATAGCAGTTTAGTTTCAGGAAGTTCAAATACTTTCTTAGGAATTCTATCATTTATAATATTCATATTACTATACGTAGGAATAATAGTTGGAGTAATATATGTACAAGAAGCTGAAAGAAAAATACCAATTCAGTATTCAAACAGAAGTGCAGGTGCTTACAAAGCAAATTCTTCATTCTTACCATTAAGAATAAATTCAGCTGGAGTAATGCCAGTAATATTTGCATCAGCTGTACTTGCAATTCCAACAACACTAACATACATAGTAAAAAATGAAAGTTTTAATCTATTTGTTAACAAATATTTAACTACAACTACACCAATAGGCTTTGTAGTATATATCTTACTAATAATAGCATTTACATACGGTTACACTTTTGTAGCAGCAGTAAATCCAGAGGATATATCAAAAAATCTAAACAAACAAAATGGATACATTCCAGGAATAAGACCAGGAACTGAAACAACAAAATACATTTCCAAAGTCTTATCTAGAATAACATTTATGGGAGCATTATTTATAGCTGTAATAGCTGCAATTCCAATTGTATTCAGTTGGGTTTCAGATATGCCAAGCATTGTTAGTCTAGGTGGAACAAGTATACTAATTGTAGTTGGAGTACTATTAGAAACATATAAACAACTAGAAAGTTCAGTAGCATCTCGTGCTTATAGGAGGTAAAAATGAATATCATTTGGATTGCTCCACCTGCCGCAGGCAAGGGAACATTTAGTAGTTTATTAAAAGAAAAATATGGATTTAATCATATCAGTGCTGGGGATGTTTTAAGAGAGCAAGTAGCACTTGAAACAGAAATAGGAAAAGAAGTAAAAGATGTAATAGAAAAAGGAGAAATGGTTAATGATGATTTAATGAAGAGACTTATAGAAACTAAATTAAAAACTCTTGACCAAAAAGTCCCATTTATGTTAGATGGCTATCCTAGAAAAATAAATCAAGCACATGATTATGAAGAAATATTAAAAGGACTAGGACTAAGTGTTGATAAAGTAATATTTATTAACATTGACAAGGAAACTGGTTTAAAAAGAGTACTTGGAAGAAGAACATGTCCTGTATGCAAAAAAGGTTACAATGTTTTAACTGGTTACAACAAGCCAAAAGAAGAAAACTTATGTGATGACTGTCACGTACCTCTTACCAAAAGAAGTGATGACAATAGCGAGTCATATGAAAAAAGATACGATATCTACATGGAAGAAACAAGACCAGTAATCGAGTATTACAAAGAACAAGGGAAACTAATTACTATAGATGGTAAAATTGAACCAGAAAAAACACTTGAAGATTTAAAAAGTCTTCTAGGAGTAAACAATGATTAGTACTAAAACTGATAGTGAAATAAAATTAATGCGTTACGCCGGCAAAGTTGCATATGATTTGCTTGAACTTATGGAAACTATAATAAAGCCTGGCGTAACAACTAAGCATTTAGATGATGTTGCAAAAGAGTTTATAATAAGTAAAGATTGCTACCCTTCATGTCTAGGATTTGAAGGATATCCTGCTAGCATATGTACATCCGTAAACGAAAGTGTTGTACATGAAATACCTAGTAAAAGAAAACTTAAAGATGGAGACATAATTACCATTGATGTAGTTGTTGAATACAAAGGTTACATGGCTGACACAGCAAGAACATATAAAGTAGGGAATGTAAAAAAAGAAGTAGAAGACTTACTTATTCACACAAAAGAAGCTTTATACAAAGGTTTAAGTGTAATTAAACCTGGAATAATCTTAAATGAAGTGTGCAAAACAATTGAAAATGTTGCAAAAGAATATAATTATGGAGTAATAAGAGAGCTAACTGGGCATGGAATAGGAAAAGAAATGCACGAAGATCCTTACATACCAAATTATAGTAATAATGAAAGCAACATGGTACTAAAAGAAGGTATGACACTTGCAATTGAGCCAATGTTTAGTTTAAAAGGAAGATATGTATGGCTTTTAGAAGATGACTGGACAATAGTTACTCAAGACAAAAGTCCGGCAGCGCACTTTGAACACACCATAGTTGTAACAAAAAATGGTTATGAAATATTAACAGGAGAGTGAATAAATGGCTAAAGATGGATATATTGAAACAGAAGGAAAAGTACTAGAAATAATTCCAGGGGGAGACTTTAAAGTAAAATTAGAAAACGGTCATATTGTAGAAGCCCGCGTTTCTGGAAAAATGCGTCTTAACTTAATTCGTATTCTTCCAGGTGATACAGTATTACTAGAAATTCCAATTTGTGATTTAACACGTGGGCG